>ENA-OPNI01000030-OPNI01000030.1-human-gut-metagenome-genome-assembly--contig:-NODE-30-length-51183-cov-5.569238_pt1 | contig 51183 bp, 24 predicted proteins | sample MGYA00241538_ERZ501773 | MGnify/ENA primary metagenome ERZ501773 (study PRJEB25962, sample SAMEA2042556) | human gut metagenome | biome: human gut; feature: human-associated habitat; material: faeces...
TTCGCGACCTAATTGTAGCTTTTGAAGCGCATCGTTCCAAGCAATATCATCTTGGTTTGGGACGCAATCCAATAGCCAAAGCCACCCTCGCTTATGCTAACCAGAATCGTGACTACAGAATCTTTGAAGACTTCGCATTCTATATGATGAAGGAAGCTTGCGAAAAGCGAGCAACCAATATCTTGGAAATTCCAGGAAATAAGTATGCTTTTGATTCAACAACTATTCCGTTGTGTCTAGCCACATTTCCATGGGCGAAGTTCCGAAGAAAGAAAGGAGGCGTCAAAGCTCATGTCTTATATGACATTGAAGCACAAGTTCCTGCCTTCTATACTGTAACCGCAGCATCAAAACATGACTCTACGGCGATGTACTCAATCCATTATGAACCAAATGCTTATTATATATTCGACAGGGCTTATGACTCTTTTAAGGAACTATATCGGATTCACCTGACAGGTTCCTTTTTCGTTGTCAGAGCTAAGACGAACTTGAAATGTACAACGGTTAAATGGAAGCGCAGGATGCCTAAGTATGTACTGACCGATGCTGAAGTGAAACTGAGGGGATATCTCTCAGAGAAGAAATACCCCGAGTCATTCCGACTCATTCGTTACTACGATGAAGAGGATGACCGTGAGTTTATTTTCCTAACGAATGCAACACATGTCTCTGCATTGGATATTGCCAATCTCTATAAGAAAAGGTGGTTGGTCGAGCTCTTTTTCAAATGGCTAAAGCAACACCTTAAAATAAAGAGGTTCTGGGGTACAACAGAAAACGCTGTCCGCATTCAAATCAGTGTGGCGATCATTACTTACTGTCTTGTAGCTATAGTTCAACACGATATGCAATTGAAACGCTCAACTTACGAAGTTTTGCAGATTCTAAGTATCTCTCTAACGGACAAAACCCACTTACGTGACCTGTTCGATAAGACTAATTTCAATGATGTCAAAGAACTCGATTGTCCCCTTTTTGAAGGACTATTTGATTAAATTTTTAACTCGTCCATTTTTATTGGACACTAATGATATAATAACTTTTAAAAGAGTGTACCCATGCTATGAGATTGAGTTGCTATACTATGATAATAAATCTAATACCTATTAAAAAACTACCCCTCTCTTATATACATGTTTACACTCTATATTTTTTATTTTCCTTTTTGATTGGGATTCTTCGATTTGTAAAAATTCAGTCTTTCTGTCCATGGTTTGTCCTCAAGTGGAAAAACTTTATGGGTATTTCCCCATTCTATCCATTTAGCCTCGAGTTCTTCAACCTTTTCTGGATATTCTGATGCCAAATCCGTGGTTTCGAAAGGGTCTTTATCCAGATTGATTAATTCCCATTGCATATCACGATTAGCTTTAACCAATTTCCATGAACCATCAATAATTGCACATGAGCCTTGATGCTCAAAGTATAATGTTCTCTCTTCAATAGATTTTCCTTCAGAAGCAGGAAGAAGGTTCTTTCCTTCCAAATCATTGTGTGCAAAATTTTTCGGATAACTAACATTTCCCAAAGCCATACATGTAGGCATCACGTCAATAATATGAGCAAGCTGATTACAGATCTGACCTTTCATTTTATTCTTTCTACTATCGCCATAAGTAAGTATGAAAGGAGTACTTGTACCTCCTTGGAATACCCACTTCTTATAACTGCGGTACGGAGTATTCGACAAATCAGACATAAGTTGTCCTATGTATCCTCCCTCATCAGTAGCTCCATTATCACTCAGGAATATAAATACAGTATTCTCATATATACCTTTCTTTTTTATGGCATCTACAAGCTTACCTATACCTTCATCCATAATTTCAATCATGGCAGAATAAGTGGCCATATCTCTTACCCATTGTTCCTGCTGCTCTTTAGACAAGTCTTCCCATGCCGGACGCTTCCCCCCAAACTCTTTATTGAAGATAGGCAATTCCATATCGGAAGGAACAATACCCAATTTCTTTTGTTTCTCGAATCTTTGCCTGCGGAGCACGTCATATCCCACCTTATATCTGTCTATACATCTCTTCACATATTTTTCCGGAGCCTGTAAAGGAAGATGAGGGGCATAGTGTGCCACATAAAGAAACATTGGATTTTCTGTATTATGACTGTTTACAAAACATACCGCAGAGTCTGTAATAGCGTTTGTATAATAATAGTCATCGGGCAGGTTATCAACTTTCTCAAGGTCATTATATACAGGTGAAGGCTTATAATAACTTCCACCACCATGAAGACAACCGTAATATCTGTCGAAACCTCTCTGCACAGGATAACTTCCGTTAGGAGCATCATAACCTCCAGTCGTGGTTACATGCCATTTTCCACTCATATACGTACTATATCCTCCTGCTTTCATTATTTCTGCAATGGTAGGATACTCCTTGTCAATCTGACCTCTATATCCTGGCCTATGTTCATCAACTTCGGCCATCCATCCCATACCAGCCTGATGCTGATATCTTCCTGTAAGTAATGCCGCACGGCTCGGACAGCTGCGTCCTGTGTTTTTGAACTGACTGAATCTGACACCTTCCTGAGCAAGTTTATCTATATTAGGAGTTTTTATCTCACTGCCATAACAACCAAGATCAGAGAATCCCATGTCATCACACATAATAAGGACGATATTTGGTGAATTATATTTGTCCGCCAAAGCCGTTTGTGAAACAGCTGCAAGAAAAACTGTAAAATAAAAATTATTCATATCGGTATTGCTTTAAAATTATTGTCTTACTATATCTATCAAGTAATGTTTTACATACTCACCCGCATCATCGGGAACATAGGCGTCATACGAGAACTCCCACCAGAAAACACCAAGATATTTTCTTTGTTTTATCCATTTAAGTTTAATCTTTATCGTCTCAGGATTTTCCATTGTAACAAACTCTCTTCGATCCGGTGAATAAAAATAGTTCACTTTCGCATCATTATCATATTCAGATTCCCATCCTTCTTTCAAAAGAGGAAGAAATGAATTATAGCTAAAATAACAACCATATTTATCAAGTTTTCCATCTATCTTCTGTCCTGGTTTTATGCCTTTATATCTAAAACCATAATTGGCAAGACCAATATTCAATTTTGATTTACTGAAAACTTCCCAATTCTTTAATTCTCGTTCAATACCATTAAGTGGAGTATTGTGACCAGCCTGATTTCCCCAAATTCCACCTCCCATGTCATAAGTCATAATATTTATCCAGTCTACGTACTTCGCCAGCTCATCAGCAAGATCCTTACTATAGACTCTCCAGCTATGAAGGGCAGTGGTAAGATATAATTTTCTTCCTTTTTCAGATTCCATTTTATCAAGTTTGGCTCTGATTTCTTTCATCAGCCTACAATGTAGATTTACATCAAGCTCACTTTCCCAATCTATTTCTATGCCATCATAATTATATTTATCAACGAATTCTGTCATAAACGTAGTGAAGCGTTCTCTTTTAGCCTGATCCTTGACAATATCAATAAAGCCCTCACCTGCAAAAGAAATCATAACCCTGGTATTATTTTCTTGCGCTTTTCTTATAAAATAAGGCACAATCTCCAGGTTCCCGTCTTTAGCATATTTATGATTCTCAACCAATATTCTATTTATTTCATCCTGCGACTTCCCAAAATCAACTGATTTCCAGTTTGGAGCAGCCATTAAATAAATATAGTCGAATTGCCTGAAGTTAATTCTATCAACAAATGAAATCTTTTTCAGACCACCTTCAATAACGTATGTAGAATGCTTTAAATTCCCATCAATCATATTGCCATGTTCACATCTTACATTCTTTATAATTCCTTTAAATCCTTGTTGTGAATCACCAATCTGCTCTAATGGAAAAATTAAAGTCTCACGATACCAGATTTTGTCAAGTCTTTCTGCTTTTCTATTATAAACCTGACCTATTTTTCCTTCAAGTCTTTCTTTAAGCTCTCCATCAATATATAATGAAGTTACGTCCTTATTACCTTCTACTTTAACTTTTGTCCATCTACCAGGTTCAAGACTAAAGTTGTGGAACACCATTTCATAGCCTTCTCTGCTAAATGCAAACTTGCCAGTATTATGCCAGTTTGCGATAAATTCCGAATGCGGGCCTTTAAAAAGTATAGCATCTATCACCGGAACTTCATCTGCACAGACCTCAAATTCTACCGAATAAGGATAACCTATTTCTTTAACGTTTGATGTTATGTAGTTTGTTCCACACAGCTTGATTTCCTCATCACATTCCGTAAGATTCATTGGTGCATCTACTCGTGCTGCAAGATTTACTCCTGGAGCTTCAGGAGTAGCCTTACACAATTTCTCGAATGAACTATATAAATTATTATCATGGTTATCGCCTTTCCATAATTTCTCTGACAATAACTGCATAGCCGGAAAGGCCCTTATGTGTACATCTTGCTCTGATATGCCATTACCTACCCGATCATTCCATACGGCAAACATTGCTCCCAAAATATTAGGATTTTTCTCCATTTTATGTCCTTCCTTCATTATTTCCGGTGTCCAGTTCTCATATAACCATTTATAATCCAGAAAATCATGATAATAATTTACTGCAGGAACTATATAAAGGAAGTTATCGCACATATTTACGACCTTGGCACCAGCCTTTATTGCACTTTCCATATCCATCCAATCATAATTCCATGCACTAACTACAGTACCATTCAAATCTACCTTTGTATTGCCTTTCATTTGATTAAGACTTCCCCACAAACGAGGTGTTTTTCCATACTTCTTTACCAAATTGATACAATGATTGGTAAAGACTCTGAACTGTTCTCCCTCTTTCATGTTATACTCATCTGTACCGATGTGAACCTCATTACCTATGAAAACCGGATTATCTCCAGACAGGTATTCGTCAAACAGATTATCCACAAAAGTATAGACTTCATCCTTATATAAATCAAGATGATCCATACCATACTCTTTACAAGAAGCGGCCAGATTAGGATTATAATGAACAAAAGCCAGAGAATGAGCTGGCACATCAATCTCAGGGATAATCTTAATACCATGCTTAGCAGCCCAAATCTGCAAGTTTCTGAATTCTTCCTTTGTATAATGCCCATCCTTGGCTGCAAGTCCCGGATATCTTTCACTTTCCAGTCTGTATGCAGAATAGGTTTTGTTCCAGTCGTTATTGAAAAATTCCACAAATCCATTGTCACTAAGATGTACCTGAAGTTCGTTCATTTTATAGAACGCCATAATCTTAATATACTCTTTCAAAAAGTTCAATGAAAAGAACTTTCTGCCTACATCAATCATAAAACCTCTGCTTGGGTATTCAGGATAATCTATTGCTTTACCTTTCTGTAACCCTGAAGGCTGATTACAAATCATTTGCAACAATGTTCTTGTTCCCCAGAAAACGCCTTTTTTATCGGAAGCCTTAATCGTTACATTATCTGAAATCTTCATTTCGTAACTTTCCTTACCCTGTTTGATGACAGCTGAATCGTCAAGCGACAAAATAATAGCATTTTTTGAAGGTCTTCCAACTTCAACACTATATTGCCAGCCAAACATTTCTTTAATATCTTCAGCAAGTTGTGACGCACACCACTCTAACTGGTCTTTATCTTCTTCCGATACATATATAGTTCCTTTTTCCTTCAAAAGTAAAAAACCCTTTGCACTTTCCCATTTTTGCAGTGCCGGTATAACTTTTGGCCAATTCTCACCACCAAAAGTTGATAAACATACCAATAAGAATGATATGGCTAAATATAATCTTTTCATTGTATTTCAGGCTTTTATTTCTTCATACTTATATTCACAAAAATAGGATCAATATATTTACTTTCTTCCAGCAAGATTGAAGTCGGTCTATCTTTAGTTATTATTATATCTTCGTTTTTTATGATTTTGCCAGATTGATAAATTTTGATACTATATTTCCCAGAAACTTTTGCTAATAGATGTATTTCAATATCTCCTGATGATATTTTATTTTCTTCTTCAACCAAGATAGGTTTATAAATCATGGCCAATGTTCCTTCTTTTTCAGAATTAAGATGGCTCACTTTTAAACCAGCTTCAGAAACAGTACATTGTACATCTCCAGGACCTGGCAAGCCAGAATAGATTAGGTGTTCATTATTACTTATATTAGCAAACATGTTTTTTAAAACTTTTCTGGCTGAAACAGAGTCTGGCAACTCTTTTCTTACTTCACCATAACAATAAACTCCAAAACCCTGCGCTCCTCTTTCCAGTGTATGAATGACAAAACTATTGAAATCCTCTGGTTTATTAAAGTTCCCTATACCAATTTCGGAAGGAATTAAAATTGGCAAGCTAAAATTATAACTATGCTCATTATATCTCTCGTCTAATCCTAATAGAGCATCATACCCCCACTGTTTATATAACATCGTTCCAATAACATCAAGATTTCCCTCTTTATAAAAAGAAGCACTTGTTCCTGTCATTTCCACACGATTTTTATCTCCAGCTTCTGCTTGCCCTGCATCTAAGTTTGTTGACAATATCTTATACGGATCTATTTCATGAAAAGCTGTGGTAAATTGTTTCCACCACCAGTTCATTGCCTCTCTTTTAAACTGTGCATAATCACACTTATTCGTCTTGACTTTCCATTCTTCATATAAACCTGCTGTAACAGGATTATAATCACTTTCATCTAAAAAGCTGAATCCTTCTTCATTTCCAATTTGTACTCCTATAACAGTATCACTCTCTTTATAATGAGAAGCAAGTTTCTTCAGCATACGTATTATTCTGTAAAATATATCTTTATGCCCATAAACATGAAGCGGTCTTATTCCACCATTATCTACAAGAATTTTAATATTCTTATATATTTTACCATTCTGTTTAGGCCACTGCATTGTATAATTACAGGAATCCCTGTCATCTAAATGAAAAGTCCAGGAATTTGTACAATCAGGAGTTGGCACCCCATTATACTGTGCATGAAGGAATAAGACCCATTTGATTTTGATGCCATTCTTCCTAGCTATACTTTCAATCTTATCAGTAAAAGAAAAGTTGAAACAGTTGTCTTTAATCTCAATATCATCCCAGTGAATCATTACGTATGCCACATTAGCACCGATGTCAACCATATCAGAAAATACGGAATTATAATCTACATTTTCTTCATATCTTGTATCCCAGAATCCAGTTTCTATAGCTTTAATAAAAAAAGGTTTCATTTCGCCAGATTGTTTTGTCATAAAAACAATTTTACCGTTCTCTAATCTTACCAAACTACATTCTGACGGTATAGTATCTTTATATCTATAGTCTGTAATATTTGTAGACTTAGTAGATACTTTTTCCATGAAGCTATCATCTTGCGTCTTTGAGTGCAAAGCTCCAAAAGTTATTAAGAAAAAAAACAGAAGAGAATATTTCAAGGTTAACATGTTACGTGATTTTTTTATAAGGGTTCTGTCCAATGCCCTAAATATTATACTGGACTGATAAATTTAATCGCAATATAATAAATAAGACATAAGACAGAACGTAATATTATGTTATTTCACTTTTATTTTAATCTTTCCGGCCTTCAGCCCCTTTGCCGAAGCCTGAAGCTCAATCTCACCGGATTCCTCACCCGACTGTACTATCACAGTAAGCATACCGCTGAACGCATGCATTTGAGGAAGATGGAATAAATCAAGGCATGTAGGATCTCCATTAGCTGAAGCACGATACTTACCGGCTCCCTTAACCTTAAAGTTGACAAGGCGGCCATCGGTTGGACAAAGATTACCATCCTTATCAACAACTTTTAATGTAACATAAGCAAGGTCTTTTCCGTTAGCTTTCAGTGTAGGATAATCTGTAGAAAGCTCTATATGATGAGGTTTACCAGCTGTACGAACTATTTTCTCAGCTACAGCTTTACCATTGTTATCATAAGCGACCACTTTCACCTCACCTGGTTCATAAACCGCATCATGCCACATAAGACGATAACGCTGTTCAACATCACCATTCTTATGCTTTGTCTGACGACCATAACTCTTTCCGTTTATAAACAATTCAGCACTCGGATAATTAGTATATACAAATACCGGAACTTTCTTTCCCTCATAACCTTCCCAATTCCAGTGAGGAAGAATATGAAGCGTCTCTACATTTTTATTCCATACACTACGATAAAGATAATATCTATCCTTTGGGATGGAAGCAAGGTCTATAATTCCAAATACAGAACTATGGTTAGGCCAAGCATTTGTATCGTATGGACTTGGTTCACCAAGATAATCAAAACCTGTCCAAACAAATTGGCCTATTGTCCATTCATGGTCATCAGCCCGGGCAAAATCTATATCTGGTATATTTGACCATGAGCAATATTCAAGGTCGTAAGAAGAAGACTGATGGTCATCATACATCGCTCCCGCCTTACGTTCTGCAGGGAATTTATATACACCACGGGAACTTACAGTCGACGAAGTTTCGGAACCAAGTATTATATTCTGAGGTAAACGTTCGTAAGCTTCATCATACATGTGTGCACGATAATTAAAACCAGGAATATCAAGCATGGCTGCAAAACCATTGCCCAATACACTCTGCACCTGATCCATTCCACAAGTCACAGGACGAGTTGGATCTTCACGATGACAAATATCCTGAAGGAATTTTGCCACCTTATAACCATCGGCACTCCACTGAGTAGGAACTTCATTACCAATACTCCACATTACAACACATGGATTATTTCGGTACTGATGAAGCATATTTACCATATCTTTCTCGGCCCATTCGTTGAAATAGCGGTGGTATCCGTTTTCACACTTGGCAATATCCCATTCATCGAAAGGCTCAAGCATCATCATGAAGCCCATTTCATCACAAAGAGAAACAAGTTCCGGTGCAGGCATATTATGTGCGGTACGGATGGCATCGCAACCCATGTCCTTCAGCAATCTAAGTTGATGGCGAAGAGCAGACACATTTATGGCAGCTCCAAGCGGGCCGAGATCATGATGATTGCATACCCCCTGGAACTTGCGATGCTGTCCGTTAAGATAAAAACCCTTGTCGGCCACATACTCAATAGTACGAATACCGAAACGTGTGGTATAAGTATCAAGAAGTGTATCAGACGAATATATCTTAGATATAGCCTTATAAAGTACAGGGGATTCAGGCGACCATAGCTGTGGATTATTTACTGTGAAGTTTTGTGTAAAAGGCTGACCATGATTAATAACTCCTTTATTGGTCTTAGAAGCCACCACATTACCTTCAGAGTCAACAATTTCTGTTTTCACAGTAAGCAAAGTATTGCCAGAATTCAAGATTTTGGTACGAAGACAAACAGATGCGTAATCCTTCTTTACATGGGGTGTAGTAATCTGCGTACCCCATACAGGCACATGCACCTTCTCTGTACTTATCACACGTACATGACGGTAAATACCTGCTCCTGGATACCAACGTGACGACTGAGGGCGGTTTTCAAGACGAACAGCTAACACATTATTCTTTCCGTCTGCATTCACAAGATCGGTCACATCACAATGGAATGAGTTATAGCCACAAGGCCAGAAACATGCCTCTTTTCCGTTTACATAAACACGAGCTTCACTCATGGCACCGTCGAATACAAGCGTAGTATTTTTTCCAGGCTCTGAATCAAAAGATGTACGATACCATCCCACTCCCACGTATGGCAAACCACCTGTACGGCCGGTTTTCAGACTGGCCTGTGTTTCGAAATTTTGTGTAACTGCTACGTTTTGAAGATCGTTATTCACGTCGAACGGACCATATATAGCCCAGTCGTGTGGAACTGTAACACTTTCCCAACGAGAATCATTAAAATCGACTTTTTCAGCTCCCGATACCTCGCCTTTAGTAAATCTCCATCCTTGTTCCAAAGATTGCTCACTACGTTGTGCAAACAAACTTAAAGTAGTAATAAGGCCTATTGCTGCAAGATAGATTTTTTTCATTATTTACATCATTAAATCTCCGAAATAAGAATAATCAACTCTTATTTCTTGAGGTAATTCATATTCCGTATTAATATAACAAGTTTTCCCTGTTTCGTTGTTAGGCACTTATATTTTTGCCTCTCATATACTGATAACAAAATTATCAGATTTATGATTTAATAATAAAGAAGATTTAAGGGAAATAATATCTTCTTTCAAGTTCAGTATATCAACTTTTTATCCTTTCTACATAAACAAAGGTTGTATCGCAAAAATTATTTCCTGCGATACAACCTTTTACATATCTTACTAACAAATCATGTTAGAATTTAGGAGCTTGATCTGCTTCAAGTGGCCATCCCGGATTCTGATATATTGTAGATGTACTCAGGTCATCTCCACTTGACGTAATTCGGAAGTGCTTGATTGAAATTGGAGTCAAATAATGAGCTTCACACCATGAGTATCCAGATTCATACATCAAGTTATTTACTTTCACAATTCTGTATGGAGAAAGGTATTTACCGGTTGCAGTATAACTAGAGACATTGGCATTAGAGCTTTCATCAGAAATCAACAATGATTTCTGGGTCTTTGAATCTTTGTACATATCCTTTAATTCTGATTCCCAAAGATTCACACCTTCCGGCCAGAATTTCTTACCTTTAACCTGGTCAAGTGCTCTCCATCTGCGAAGGTCATTCATACGGAATCCTTCTTCCATCAGTTCACAACGACGTTCTCTTCTGATACAATACATAAGAGGCGTAACTTTTTCACCATGTGAATATACTGCGAAGTCACTTTCTTTATCCAGCTCAGTGCTGCTTACTGTAACTCTATAATCGCGTGGCAAGCCTGCACGTTCTCTTAAATCACCCCAATATTTTTCTGCATCCGCATCAATAGAGCGACCATCCGTTTCAAGAGCAGAAGCCTCTATATAGTTCAAGTATGCTTCAGTTGAACGATAAACCGGAGAACCTTCGATTGCCGTATTACCATCTCTATACCAGTGGTTTGACAGACCTTTTCGCATTTGATATCCTGTTACACATTTCTTTTCAGTAATATCCAAAATATTAGGTGCTACTGCCAAAGTATCATTGTAAGGATTGCCATCACCATCTTTCAGAGGTTCTGGTGTTAACAATTCGTCCGGTCTCATCATAAATAACTGCAGACGTAAATCTCTATTCTTTCTCACATCCAGAAGAGAACCGTCTCCTTTATATTGAGGAGAGTTATATATAGGCTTACCGTCTCTACATAAGAATGTTTCTACAAATTGACGGGTAAAACCACTATTTCCACCAACTCTTAAATAGAACGGTGCAGAATGTACTATATTATACTCTTCCAAGTTATAACTTCTCCACAAAAGAATTTCTGAATAATTTTCCATGTTATCAGCAGAGAATTGTGCAAAATAAGGATTATTCATCTTATATGGTTCTTCATCTGCAAGTACAATCTCATCCGTGCAAGCTGCTGCTGTATTCTCTGACAATGGAGCATTTGCTATTACCTGTTTTGCAGCATCTTTCGCCTGAGTCAAGAAATAAGTAATTTCTGCATTCAAATCAAGACCTGCAACATCTTCTGCCTTTCCTGGCCATCCTGGACCTCCAGGTACCAAAGCTGTATTGCTATGGTATTTCAACCAAGAAGCTTCAAAAAGTGCTACTCTTGACTTTAATAATAATGCTGCATTCTTAGTAATACGATTTTTACCTCCGGGAGGGGTATTACTTAAATAGTTATTAATCGCATTATCCAAATCTTCAATAATAAATCTTGCCACTTTATTGCGAGGCTGACGCTTACTTGCTTCTGTCAAAGCTTCCATTTCATCGGGAAGTGTAGTTTTCACAATAGGAAAATCTCCTAAAGTCTGCAACTTATCAAAATAAGCTTTTGCACGCAAGAACAACAATTCACCGATATAATGTCCTGCATTTGATCCGGATATCTCATTATTCTCGTAACGAGGAATAACAATCTCCAATGCATAGTTCAATTCTCTAATCTGATTAAAATACCATGGATCATTAGATTCTGTAGAATATGATTCAACAGTTCTCCATTGACCGGGTATCCATTTATTATCGTAACTTACGGCTATCTGATTATCTGTTCCATTATCACTAGCCCAAACGCCAAGCCCCCATCCACTATGGGTGCTGAAGTCGTAATGCTTTACAGCATACGCTGCTATATCATTTTCTGTATAGAAAAATGTATTAGGTGTGACACTATCCAATGGTTGTTTGTCCAAGAAATCATCACATGAAGATAAAACCATCGTTCCACCTAAAATTAATAACATATATTTTGCTAAACTTTTCATAAAATCCGATTTTTAGAAGTTAACACTTATACCAGTAGAGAATGTACGTGAAAGTGGATATGTCTTACCAGACTGCATACCCCATGATGCACCATAACCAGTACTAATTGTTTCAGGATCAAATCCATCAGGCAATCCTGTTACAGTAAACAGATTTTCGCCAGAGAAGAAAATTCTTACGTTCGACATACCTACTTTCTGGGTCAAGTGATTTGGCAATGTATAACCAATCTGGAAGTTCTTCAAACGCATATAAGCTGCATTCTGCAAATATCCAGTTTGAGTCTTTTGGTTTTTACCATAATTGCTTGACAATGGTCTTGGGAAGTATGCATCAAGGTTAGCACCTTCCGGGTCTCCTTCTGGTCTGAAATAGTCCAGATGTGATGTGAAACATGAAGAACCCCACATACCACCGTTGGCACCCCAGAACATATTGTCTGACAACCAAGCATCTCTCTTCATTACACCTTGCAAGAAGATACGAACGTCAAATCCCTTCCAGCTTGCATTCATGTCAAGTCCGAAACGATAACGAGGTGAATTATTACCGATAATAGTCAAGTCTCCTAAATCCGACAATGTTTTTCCTTCAGTAATTCTTCCATCGCCATTCACATCTTTATACATAATATCACCCGCAGCCCATTTTGAACCGATTGCATCCTGTCCGCCATTTGGCAATGAAGCTAAATGTTCGTTCATTTCTGCATCTGTTTTTGCGATACCGATGGTAGTAAGTCCCCAGATTTCACCTACATAGTGTCCTGCATTCCATGTATTTAAGTTACCTGTTGGATTAGGATACTTAAGAATCTTCTGTCTGTCATCAGACAACAAGAGGTGTACATTATAGCTGAAATCCTTAATACGATCTTGCCAGCCTAAATCAAGTTCCCAACCTACAGACTGCATATCTGCATTGTTAATCTTAGGAACTGCTGCACCCAATATTACAGGTAATTCAGGAGCCGGTCCTACCATGTCAATGGTCTTACGATTAAAGAAGTCGAAGCTCATAGTCAATCGGTTGTTAAACATACCCAAGTCAAATCCGACGTTCCAAGAGCGCATGGTTTCCCATCCAAGTAATGCAGACACCAAATCGGGCGCATTAGCTGTATTAGGTCTTTCATTATTAATCAACCAATGAGAGTTTGGATCCGCAGCCACAAATTTCATTAATTGGATATATGGGTATAAGCTTTCTGTATTCTGGTTACCCAGTTCACCCCAAGATCCTCTAAGCTTAAGATTGTTTACAATATGTGAGTACGGTTCCATGAACTTTTCTCTTGCTATATTCCAACCTGCAGAGAAAGAAGGGAATACATTCCATCTTTTATCGGAAGCGAAACGAGATGTTCCATCGTAACGCATGTTTACTTCAAACAAATAGCGTTCTTTGTAGTCATAGTTCAAACGACCAAAGAAACCAGCAGTAGCCCAGTGAGTCAAACGAGACTTATCAATAGTCTGTTTTCCTGTTGCAGCATTAATGTTATCTACTTCGTTTGAAATAAGGTCAAGAGCTGTAGCCTGCAACTGACGCCATTTATTATTTTCTGCCTGGAAACCAGCCATTACTTTAAGGTTATGAGCGTCATTAAATGTATGACTATAGTCTGAATAGAAGTTCACATTAAAATAGTTTGTTCTTTCAGAGCGTTCTGTCACACTTGTTGTTGACCAGTCATTAAGCGGATAAGGTGTATTGTCTACATACCATTTATTTACTTGCAGTTTTGATTTATGTGAGAACTCATCAATTGTCTTATAGTTCAATTCTCCATAAATTTTCCAGTTCTTAATTGGTTCAGCCACAATCTGGAACTGTTGGTATAACCAGTCAGTCTGCGTTGTAATTTCACCACCATCATTAGGTGTACTCATAAGCTCTGTCAGGTAGTGACCATTCGGGTCATACACCGGCTGCATAGGCCATCTTTTCGCAAGATCATGATATATAACATTATTTTCAAATGCTGTTGGCTGTGACATATCTCTTCTCATATATTTTGTATTATATGTCATGCTCAGCCATGGGAACAATTGAGCTGTAATTTTACCGGTAACAGTATATCTCTTCAAGTCATCTCTCTTAACAGCAATCAAACCTTCCTGATCCATGTAGTTAGCAGAGAAATAGAACTGAACCTTTTCCGTACCACCATTTGCGCTGATTGAATGTTCCTGAGAGAATGCACTTCCACCAAACATAATGTCATACCAGTCATTGTTGGTATTTCCTACCCAGTCCCAAATATTTGCATTATCTTTACTCGGGAATGTGGTTTGAGTAATTTTACCTTCCTGATAATCCTTGATATTCTGCATACGAGTCTCATCAAAATATGCAACGTCACCATCATTCGTCAACATACGATTAAAGTAAGAAGCATATGTATATGAGTCTGCAACCTTCGGCATGTTTATAGCCTGAGACCAGCGGAAGTTATTGTTATAATTGATATTAATCTTTCCAGCTTTACCTTTTTTTGTTGTAATCAATACAACCCCGAAAGGAGCACGAGATCCATAAATAGAAGACGCAGCAGCATCTTTCAATACTGAAATGTTTTCAATATCCTGAGGGTTCAACATGTTCATATTACCTTCCATACCATCAATAAGAATAAGAGGCGAACCACTTGAACCACTACCAATTGTACCAGCACCACGAATATTAACAGACATTTCTTGTCCCAGCTGACCTCCATTACCATTTGACGAATAATCGAAGTTCATACCCGGCACAAGTCCTTGCAATGCCTGGCTGACATTAGAAACAGGTCTTGATGACAGTTCTTCAGCTCCAACCGTAGAAACAGAACCAGTAAGGTTCACTTTTTTCTGAGTACCGAAACCGACTACGACTACTTCATCAAGAACTTGTGAATCATCTTTAAGTTCAACAGTCAAAGGCGTACCATTCCAAACAACCTCTGCAGTCTGATAACCAACGAAAGAAATCTGGATTGTAGCTCCTTTCTTTACATTCTGAAGTTCAAAGTCTCCATCTAGTCCTGTAATAGTACCATTAGTAGTTCCTTTGACTACTACAGATGCGCCAATAACAGTTTCCCCGTTTGCATCCTTCACGATACCTTTACATACATTTCCTTGTTGAACGACATTCGTTCCTGCTACACTCGTTTCGAATGCAGCGTGTGCTACCCCTGTACTCATAGAACCGAGCAACAGAATCATACCGACAGTTTTCGAATTTTTAAACATAGATATTATATTTAAAGTGGTAATTTATAGATTTAAAGTTCCACGATTATCACGTCTTCCTCGCATAGTTTTTGTTTCTATATATTATTAACAGTATTAAATAAAGGTCTATCATATAATATGTATTGTATGCAAAGATATAAGTAACCATTCTATATTCCGCCACGACAATTTTATCGGCTGTTTTTCAGCCGATAAAATAAAAAAGTCCGTAAGAAAATATTTTTGTTTTAACATTCCGGTTTATAAAAACATGGCAGAAGAGCCTTCCTGTCGCAGTTATTACCATGAAGAATACATTCAAACAAGTGCTTCAGGTAATCCTGAGGATCTATGTCATTAAGTTTGCAGCTTTCTATCAGAGAGAAGATGAATGCCGAGTTTTCTGCGGCTGCCTCACTTCCTATATTCATGCAGTTCTTGAGCAGCAGCTTTACAGGTTTCATCCTTTGCTCACAGAGGTTGTTCGATATTTCCGCCGAACCGTCCTTGAGGATATTTCTCAGGGACTTCCACTGGTTTAACGTATAGTTCACGGCCTTTCTCATCAGTTCGTTTGCCATGATTTTGGTATCCTGCATCATCATGACCACCTTATGATGGATACGCTCAAGAATCGGTCCCGTAAGCTTAAGTCTTTTTTCCTTAATCTGCTCGCCGCTGAGTTTCATCATACGGAACAGGTCTTCATTTCTGAACATATCACCGATAGGATTTATTATGTCCATCGCCGTCCTGTCTGAAGGCAAGGCATCAACCCACAACCTCCTGCAGTGCGTCCAGCATCCTATGTGAAGCACCTTTGAGGCTTCTCCGTCAAACATCCTGTAAACCGTATATCCGTCAGTGGATATGGTTCCCATAAAATATTCCAGGAACGACTTTGCCGTATCGGAAGACCTGCTGCCGTTGTTATAGTGATAATAGACCATCTTTATATGCTTTGCAAAGAAAGCCCATAAGTACTTTCTCCTGTAAGCCTTACCTTCCGGTGTTTCAACTCCAACGAGTTCGGTAGTCTCATCAACCATAAGGTATTTTGCCCTCTGTACAAACTCCTTGAATGCATCTCCGATAAATTCCTTTAGTTTGGCGATTCCGTTATGGATATAGCTGTTCAGCGTGGTGTTGCTTATATGGATACCTTCTCTTGCAAGCAGCCTTATCTGTCTATTTTCAGGCATGCTGAAGTCATATTTCAGACAAAGCAGGCGGGCAAGCAGTTCAGGAGAGAAGATTCCTCCAAGGTTTTTCAGCGGATGCTCCATCGTGCTTGTGAAAGTGCCGTCGGCAAGCTTTACCCTCGCCACCTTGTACACATGCTCCACATTATGAGCCCTTACATGTTCTATGACCCTGTATTCCCACACATCAGCCATTCCGTTACGGTTCATAAGCCTTGCACCATCCGGGAGTTGGTAATAATCTTCTATTTCATGAACAACTACCTTATCCACCTTCAGCCTGGTCTTTTCTGCACGGGGAGCTGTTTCCTTTTTCCTTGAAGGCCTGCAGTTCTGTGCAGGTACGTTACCGGAAGAGGTATTGCTGCCAGTACCGTTACCATCTGCCTTATTATTATCATCTTTCTTATCAGAGCCGTCATACCCGGACTTCTCCATCGCAGACTTGTCAATGTTACGGTTGTTCAGCAGCCTTCTTTGCTCGGAGGTACGGCCGAAACGATGTTTCCTGCTGTCCTCAAGCTGAAGCCTGAGATTGGAAACCTCATTTGCCAGCATCATGTTCACCTCGTCTTTTGCCTCAAGCTGCTTTCTCATAAGTTCCATTTCCTTTCGATAGTTTTCGACTGTTGCGGACAACTCATTGATTGTATCAACCAGAGCCTTGGAGTTCTCTTTGTTTGATTCTTCAATAGCCTTAAGCCTCGCAATCAGTTCGTTTACCTGTTTGCGAAGCCCTGCCTTTTCCTCATTTGCCAGACCCAACTGGCAGCAAAGTAACTCGTATGCTCTTTCATCTATCATACCTCAAAGGTACTAAAATTCAGGCAGTTACGCAAACTTTTCACCGTTTGTTTTTATATTATTTCATTGAAAGTCAACGTCTTATTGTTCATTCTTTAGGGGTTACATACATTCTGTCCACTACGATGCTTTCCGTCAGGTAAGCCATGTCAGACCACTGAATACGGTAGCACCTGGAGACTTCATCAAACACAGGTTTCTTGAATTTTCCCATAACAGGACGTTTCTCGTAAAGCACATAAAATCCGCGTTCATAATGAAGTATCTTAACGACCTTCCGGTTACGGGACATGAACATATATACATTGGATGCATCGCTCGGGTCAAGTGACATCTCTTCCCTTATACTCTCACACAGACGGAAAATGCCTTTCCGCAAATCCACATTACCGTTGAACAGGTAATAGTTCAGGTTAGCACTCAGTCCAAGCATATCATCCTATCATTTTATTAAGCAACAAGCTCAAATCAAGAACTGTGGTGTTTCTCAGGAACAGTGTCGCGCCGGATGTCAGTTGCAGTTTCACCCACTTAATCGGAGATTCGCCTTCAGGATGTTTCACTTCCAACTTCACGGTTGGACTGTTGCAAGGCTTACCGGTTATCTGGACTTTGGCAACCTTAGGTTGTTCAGCCTGGACTGTCTTACCCAACTTCTCGCTCCACAGCTGGTGACGCTGCCAGTTCATGAACTTGTCGTAGTTTACTCCATAATCAGCACAGAACTCCCGAAGATCCTTGGTCTCGCTGCACAACTGGTAGAGGTCATATACCTCCTGATAGTTTACTTTTTCTTTTGCCATAATCATTATTGTTAAAGGTTACGGCGCAAAGGTAGGGTTGTGAATAATGTGCGTCAAGGCGGAAAATAGTATGCTTACCTTATAGCCAATCTGCTTCTGATGGTAATGAAAAAGGACTGACACGTTCTTAGAGTTTCTCCGGGCTTGCAACCATGATACGGATTACGCTTATGTATTATGTGGACTTCTACAGTCTGTTTAATCACCCGGAAAAAGATTGGGAAACGCTCTTAAGCGTAAATCGGAAGGAAGATTATCAGCTGTCTATCTTTTGACAGGGCTTGGAATAAGACTCGATCACTGAAAACACAATGGTCGAACGCTACATTTTTATATTTAATCGTTTTTATCGGATTGCAATATTTGTAAATATACATTTTCCCTCATTGCCTAATCATTGTTTCTTCTATTGAAATCTTGTCCGATAACCGAAATTGGACTGAAAGCGAGAAAGCAGGCCTTTCAATCCAATTGGCTATAAACTTACTTACGATTTATTCGTAAACAAATTTGGTCTCATTAAGTATCTATATACAACTTGAACTTGCTAGACTAAGTTTGTCATTCATGTTTTCTGTTATTAAAGGATTTCAGCATATCAAGACGAATAGTAAGTGTAACTATCTTTTTTCCAAAGCCAATGAAGTTTTTTCAGTCTTTAAAATGGGAGTAACTTGCTATATGCAATCGCACAAATTAATCAACCGGGCGTATAATCACCCTTCTATATCCAGTCAGTGCAGGAGAACCATTGTCCATTACTTCACAAATCATATGTAATTCCTTGCCTGCTGCATCTTGTGGTATATCAAAGAATGCGACAGGCTTATCAGTTTGCATAATCTCTATATGGCCTGTATAGGTACCAGCTTCTGGCAATATCCACCAATGATATGCTAATGAGTCATTATCCACATCAATTGATTCAGATGCGTCCAGCCATATTCTTCGTCCCACTTTCGAAGTAATGATGATAGGATCCAAACCCTTTTTGCCATTTACATAGACAGACGGATTATGATTTCCTTCGCCACAAGCTGCCCAATCCATCCGGGCTGCAAAATCGGCAAATATGGCCGGATAAAAATATTTCTCGTATTTCTCGGATACAGCTTTAACATCCGGAGCTGCATTGGTGTAACACTCCGTCAGGCTGTCAGGCGAAAGCGCCCAACGGAAATAGCCGCCCCAACCCACCTGATTGCCCACAGCAGGATTATTCAACCCATTGGGAAAGACATGCAGATAAGAAGGCGTATCCCCTTCTACTCCATATTTGTTTTTCGGATAGACCTTTCCTAAATGGCCATGTCCCTGTATATGGGTGGCATATTCATTCCAATTCATACTTCCAAGCGTGTTCTGCACAAGCCAGGCACTTTCATCCCAGAAGAAACGCAACTCCTTTCCGCAAGTCTTACGCAGCCATTGATGGGAACTGAACGCATAATCTACAGGAGGCCCCCCACATACGTCCTGATCTGTAATCGTATATACACACAGTTTATCCAGAAACTTATGCACCTCCGATTCGCTCCGTTCCTTTCTAACCCGCCACACAGCCTGTGCCAATGTGTTGGCACCGCCCCATACCGTAATCCATAACGGACGGCTGTCCTCTTCATCAACCAGCTTGATTATCAAGTCACTCCCCGGAGAATCATTGTTTTCACCAATCCGTTCTATTCCCAGCCCTCTGCTTCCCAACACCGTCCGACTGCGCAGATAACCGGCAGTGGGCCAATAGCCCAATTCCTGCTTTCTGTTCTCCTGCCTTTCCGGTAAAAAACCTTCCTGCTCCGACCGCTTCATCAGATTAGGCAAATCTTTTTCATAAGCGTCGATGACCGTCAACAAACTGTCCATCCAACTTTCGGGATAGGTACCGCCACAGATATTCCATCCGCCTGTAGCGACCAGTCCTTCTATTTCAAACAAATCTGCATAAGCTAATAAGCGGACCATGGATTCCATGTCATCAGGTTCAACATTAGCCGGAGCAATATCTGTTAAGACGACAATACGAGGCTTCAATAGGGATTCATCATTTTGCTTGCTTGTTCCCGCTGATGCAGAAAGACATAAAATCAATAATCCAATAGAGGTCCACAATTTTCTTGCTTTTAAATTCATGGCTTTTTAAATAAATTTGTATAACTAATCAATTGTAATTTTTACATTAGCTGATTGTAATCCGTTAGATGTTGCCACTAAATGTGCCGTACCCTGCTTTCCTTGATTCTGAATCACAACCAGACATTTTCCATAGAACGCTCGGCGCTTGTTGGCCTTGAAGTGTTCCATTGAAATTGGACTTCCATTGTCCACACCAGCAATGAATATGTCACCTTCCACTTTGAAGTTCACTAGATTGTCTGCATTTGGGCATAAATTTCCGTCTTTGTCCAAAATTTCTACAGTGATAAAGCTTAAATCTTTTCCATTGGCCGTCAACTGCGAACGGTCAGGAGTCAGACGAATCTGTACCGGTTCACCCGCCGTACGGATTTCTTTTTCTCCGACAACTTTGCCATTCTTCCGTGCTATAACTTTCACGCTTCCCGGCTCATATTCCACGCGCCACATCGCATGCAGGCAGTCCGGAGTCTTTGACTTCACTCCTTGAGATTTTCCATTAACAAACAATTCCACTTCATCCGCCTTGTTGTAATAGCACCACATATCCACAACCTGCCCCGGCTTCCAATTCCAATGCGGGAAAAGATGCAAGACCTGCTCCTCCGACCATTCTGACTGATACAGATAATATGTATCCTTCGGGAAACCTGCCAGATCCACAATGCCGAAATAGGAACTGCGCGCCGGCCATCCGAAAGGTGTCGGTTCACCTATATAATCGAAACCTGTCCACACATATTGTCCGCTGATAAAGTCATTGTCACGTATTAGTTTAAGTGTTTCCTCATGTGTGTTACCCCACGGAGCGTGACAATTGTCATAAGAGGAACAGGAAAAACTGGGATCATAAAACGGCTTGTCCCATCTCTCCGGCCAGATAAACTCCTTGTCGCTTGGCATCTTGTAATATCCACGTGTGGCTAATGTAGAATTACTCTCAGTAATGATGAACGGCTTGCTTGGAAAATTTTTCGGTACGTCTAGGATATTAATATTGTGATAGTTATATCCTATAATGTCCAATGCGCCCGACTTGAACAAGTGATTGAAAGGGTTCGGTTCGTTGCAACCAGCTGTGACGGGACGGGTCGGGTCAAGCTCTCTCACAATATCCGCTAGCTTTTTCGTTAGTAACGAATTCACACTCATTTCTTCCTCCTTCGCCAACATATTCTTTGAATGGCCGAAGTTTAGAATCAAGTTCGCTTCTTCCAGACTTAACGTATCCGCATTTGCATGGCTCCATTGTTCAAGCACTTCGTTGCCGATACTCCACATAAAAATTGAAGGATGGTTACGGTCGCGCATGATAAAGTCGTGCAGGTCACGCTCATGCCAGTCATTGAAATAACGCGCATAGTCATGCGCTGTCTTTTTCTTGCGCCACATATCAAAAGCCTCATCCATTACGATAAACCCCATCTGGTCGCACAGGTCAAGCAATTCGGGAGCGGGAGGATTGTGTGAACAACGTATACCATTGCAGCCCATTTCCTTCAGAATTTCCAACTGACGTTCGATAGCACGCATGTTCACGGCAGCTCCCAGGCAACCTAAATCATGATGCATGCACACTCCGTTTATCTTGGTCGGCTTTCCGTTCAGCACAAAACCTTTTTGTGCGTCAAATTTGAACGAACGGATACCAGTGATAGTTTCATACCGGTCGATACAATGTTCACCATCCATCAGCTCCGTTACAAGCGTATACAGATAAGGGGATTCAATATCCCAACGATGCGGATCTGCCACACTCAACTGCTGGACAGCCACTGCATCCGCCTGCCCGCCGACTTGGCACAAAGTATCAGTCTTGGCTACACATTTACCTTCCGCATCAAACAGCGATGAACAGACGGTCACCTTTGCATCCACATCTGTTTCATTGGAAACTGTCGTCTGCACACGTACAATAGCCTTCGACTTGTTTACAACAGGAGCCGTTACATAAGTACCCCACTCGCCGACATGCACAGCTTCCGTTTTCACCAGCCATACATTCCGGTAAATGCCGCAGCCCGAATACCATCTGGAGTTTGGCTGTTCCGAATTGTCCACACGCACTGCCAGCACATTCTTCTCCCCCCATTTCAGATGAGGAGTCAGATCATAGCTGAAAGTTATATAGCCGTAAGGACGACGTCCCAACAGGATACCATTGAGATATACTTCCGAATTCATATAGACTCCATCGAACACAATCCGGAACTTCATGTCTGAATCCGCTTTTTCAGGGACAAATGTCTTTCTGTACCACCCTATGCCGCCGGGAAGCGCACCGCCTCCCGTACCGGAAGGATTGTCCTTACTGAAGTTACCTTCTATGGCCCAGTCATGGGGCAGGTCTAGCAACTGCCAGCCTGTATCCTCAAAATTTGCATCGACAGCTTCAGGTTCATCTCCATTGTGAAAACGCCAGCAATCACCGAGGTTTATCCTTTCACGGCAGGTACTAACAGTTGTACTAAATACCATAAAGCAGGAACAACAAAACACATGTAAGAAAAGCAATAATTTCTTCATATTTTACTCTTTCTATTGAAAACCTATTATATTACCCAGTCATTTACAAAGGCAAAAAAGCCCTCGAAATCATCCCTGTTGTCGGGATTCTTCTCTCTTTGAAAAAATCAAACGTACTTCAGCAGTTGTTTAAATTTTTTTCGGTGAAACGACGCAATCAGACTTCTTCTGCTTCCTGTCTGTTTCCCTGGAACAATTCACCAAATAAATCTGGCATTATTTAAACAGGTCCTCAATCAAATCTTTATTGAAACTTCTTTACCCGTATATTGCACATCAATACCTTTGGCTTTTATATCAAAAGCCTGCGGTCTATCCTTATTGACTACCACTACCGTAAATGTACGTTCCTCCAACATACCCGGAAACGAGCCTTGACGTTCGCCGATAATCAGCGTACGGCTGTTATCGTCATATTCCATCGGAATTATCGCGTACATTCCCTTTTCATAGTTGTAGTTCACGCCTTCGTCCTCATAAAGTGTAAACTCGCCGTCAGCACCCTGATATACATAAAGACGGATATGTGTGGCAGACTTTTCATCAGAATACTGTATATCCTCACCGAACGGAACGATGGAACCGGCACGCACATACAGAGGAACATGTTCGTAAGGAGCCTCCACTTTTGCTCTTATTCCGCCTTCCCGGAACTTCCCGGTATAGAAATCATACCAGCCTTCCGACTTCGGGAAATAGACCTCACGGCTGCGGTCACCATAATGGTAGACCGGAGAAACCATAAACGCGGGACCGAACATGAACTGGTCACCGATGTTGTTGACATTCACATCCGACGTGAAATCCATAACCAATGGGCGCATGATGGTATAGTCCTTGAACCAGGTCATGCCGGCAAGCGAATAGATGTAAGGCATCAGGTTGTAGCGCAATTTCGTATAATATACAATGGAATTGTATGCAGGATGACCTTCCGGAGCGATTTCCCACGGCTCACGGTACGGATATTGCCCGTGCGCACGATACAGCGGGCAGAAGGCTCCGAACTGAAACCAGCGCGTGTTCAGTTCACGCCATTCCTTGCAGTCCGCATTTTCTGTCCGTGTAGCATTCCATTGCTGTTGTCCTGCCACATAACGGTTCTCTACACAGAAGCCACCTATATCCATTGTCCAATAGGGAATTCCGCTGACTGCAAAATTCAGACCGGCGGAAATCTGTGCCTTCATATCTTCCCAACGGGTCGCGATGTCACCGCTCCATGTGGCAGTGGAATAGCGCTGCAAACCGGCAAAGCCCGAACGGGTTAGCAGGAATACCCGCTTGTTGTTGTCTGCACTGCGCTGTCCATTGTAGATTGCATCCGCGTTCATCAGTGCATATGCATTGAAATATTCTGTCGACGGGCCCAATGCCGTAGGTCCGCACAAGTCTTTACGGTACTGCAAATCCGTACAGTCGCGTACGTTCGGTTCGCTGGCATCCATCCACCAGGCATCGATGCCCAACGGATAATAGTGTTCGTACATCTGTTTCCAAAACAACTTGCGTGCCTTGGTACTGTATGCGTCATAGAAACCGTATGTGTATCCTTTGCCAATCCAATCCTTCAGGCTGTCCTTCACGGACTGCGGATAAATCCATCCGTTCCTGTCAAATTCCTTGTAATGCTCGGTCGTGGTATAGAACTTCGGCCATACGGACACCATTATGTGCCCGTGCATTGCATGAATGGAATCGACCATCACTTTTGGATTCGGGAAATGCGCTTTGTCGAACTCATGGCTTCCCCATGCGTTTTCCGGCCAGTGGCTCCAGTCGAGCACAATGTTGTCTATCGGAATTTTCCGGTCACGGAAACCTTTCAACGCATCCAGCATTTCATCCTGCGACTTGTAACGCTCCCGGCTCTGCCAATAGCCCATCGCCCATTTAGGCATGATGGGAGACTTGCCTGTTAAGGTACGGTAGCCGCTGATTACATCATCCATATCATCACCGGCGATAAAATAATAGTCCAGCTGAGGAGTCATTTCACTCCACCACGACTGGTTGCCCTGCTCTTTCGGGTCAACCGGACTGAACACACGCAGCCCGGAATAAGAAACCGCTCCGTCCGGATTCCATTCCACCTTCAACGGCACACGCTTCCCGGCCTCCAGATTCACGGAGAACTTATAGCTGTTCGGATTCCATGCCGTGCGCCAGCGCTCCGGAACCACCAGTTTGTTGTCGATATACACTTTGGTATAGCCTGCATAATAGAGGATGAACTTGAATTCCCCGCTCTGCGAAGGCTCAATCTCCCCTTCATAAGTGACCTTTGAGCCATACAGCGGAAAGTCTTCCGGCAAATTCACCACATGATTCAGGTCGCCTCTGACCAGATGCTCAAAATAAAGCGAGTCCTCCCGGCGGACCAATGTCCCGGCACCCGATTCCGGAGCGGGGACATAAGTACCTGTTATCGCTCCCTCTTTTCCGTCCTTGTCATACAGCTTGAACACATCCCCCAACTGGGAATAATCGTTCGGATTGCCGAAACGGCAGAGCGAATAGCTGTCAAGAAGCACGCCGTAATTCTTGTTGGAAACGATGAACGGAACGGAAACCTTCGTGTTGTACTGGAAGAGCTCTTCATTCTTTCCCTTGTAATTGAACTCATCCGACTGATGCTGTCCCAGTCCGTAGAAAGCCTCATCGTCCGGTGACTCAAAAACCTGACGGATAGTATAGCCTCTGGTCCCTTCTACCTCTATAGGAGTGAACGTCTTGCCGCCTCCCTTGTTTTCCTGAAGAATCATGTTCCCTTCTTCATCTGTAAACCAGACCTCCCCGGTCGATGCAAGTACGGAAGCACGGAGCTCGGAAGTAACGACCGTCACCGTATCACCTTTCTGCTCCACACCGAACGGCGTCTGTTCCTTCTGCGGAATCACAACCAGACTTTGGGGGTCGGCGAACTTACTTTCCGGTGTCGCCGACACGTGGACAAGTTTGTCGCCCATCACTTGCAGACGTACCAGCTGCACATCTGTATCGTTTTTCTGTTGTACTTTTATAATCACTCCATTATCTGTTTCTTCATAAATTTTTGAACATGAGCCTAATAACAGACAAGCTAGTAGATAATAAGAAATGTTTTTCATATCCATATCCCTGATATTAAAGTTTAATGATAATATTTCTTTTTGTAAAGGTATAAGTTATTATCCAAACTTGTGAATCCAAATGTTTCATATAAAACCTGCATTTATCTATCATCTGTCTTATATGTTTTCACTCAGGGTATGATTTGTTACTTTTCCTCTTTTTCCTGGTAGACGGAAGGTAAAACTCCGAACTCATCCTTAAAGTAACGGCTGAAATATCTCGGATTGTTGAAACCTACTTCGTATGCTACTTCCGACACATGGAGTTGGCTTTCACGCAACAACTGTGCGGCTCTTTTCAAACGGATTACGCGGATGAACTCAATCGGAGTCTTGCCCGTTATTTGCAACAGCTTCTTGTACAGATGCACACGGCTCATCCCCAGTTCGTGGCTCAGTTCCTCGACCGACAAGTCACTTCGGGAGATATTGTCTTCCACATACTTGATTGCCTTTTCTATCAACTTTTCATCCAGAGAGGTAATAACAATTTCACTGGGGGCAGGATCTATCTTGGAATGAGTGACCTGCCGATAACGGCTCAGCTCAATTAGCTTGCGGATACGCAGAACCAGCGCAATCATATTGAAAGGTTTGGTCACATAATCATCGGCACCCGTCTCAAGTCCTTTCACCTTTGATTCAACCTCTTGTCGGGCAGTAAGCAGAATTACCGGAATATGCGATGTCTGCTTGTTCGATTTAATCTTCCGGCATAATTCATTACCGTCCATTCCCGGCATCATCACGTCACTGATTACCAGATCCGGACAATTCTCCTGAATCATCTTCCATGCCTCTTCACCGTTTAACGCGACATCCACACGGTACTGCAGTTCCAAACTATGCTTCATGAACATGCGGAAATCTTCGTTGTCGTCAACCACAAGCAAAAGCGGAAAATTGCTACGGTCGGTCTGCTCCACAACCTGCTCCGATACACTATCTGCATCCGATTGCCCCACAACAGGTTTCGGCAGTTCGGCCATGACATCCACATGCCTTACCGGAATGCGCACCACAAACACAGTCCCTGTCCCTATGTTGTCGAACACTTCCACTGTCCCCTCATGCAGACGGACGAAATCACACACCAGACTCAACCCAATTCCGCTACCCGTCGTTTCCTCCATACCCTTATGGTCAGTCTGGTAGAAACGCTCGAAGACATGCTCCTTATCCGCATCAGGAATGCCGATTCCTGTGTCGGAAACTTTTATCTCCATCATTTCCTTTTCACCTTCTATACGCTCCATTATCACGGTCACACGTCCACCGTCAGGAGTGTACTTGAATGCGTTTGAAAGTAGGTTCATCATCACTTTCCCTACTTTGTCCACATCGAAGGCCATCGAAAAGCTTTCCACTCCGGAAAAGAAAGAGAAACGGATATGCTTCTTGTCGGCCATCAGCAGAAACGAATTGCAGACCTCGCGGACATACGACACAATGTCTCCCTCCGCCAACGATAGTTGATGTCCGCTCATCTCCCCTTTCCGGAAATCGAGTAACTGATTGACTAGCATCAACAGCCGCCTTGCATTCCGGTACATCAGCGTCAGCACCGATTTACGCGACTCATCCTTCTCCTGTGCCAGCAGTTCTTCCAGCGGAGCGATAATCAAGGTCAGCGGAGTCCGGAGTTCATGACTGATATTCGTGAAGAAACGAAACTTTATCTGATTCACCTCCTCATTCTTAGCTGCTTCATGTTCTATCTGCTGCATACGATACTTTTCGCGTTCCCTTCGTAGGATATGCCTGCGGGCAAGAAACAGCAGCGACACAAAAACGAACGCATAACACAGCCATGCCCACCACGCAAGCCAGAAAGGAGGATGCACCACAATCGTCAGGCGGGCGACATCTGTACCTTCATATCCGTCACTGTTTGTGGCCTTCACATTCAGTGTATATGTTCCGGGAGCAAGACTGGTAAAAGTCACACGGTTTATCCCTGCGGGAAGGACGAGCCATCCGTCTCCCAACCCCTTCAAATTATATTGGTAGGTTGTCTTGTCCGGCAGATTGAAGTTGTCTGAAGCAAACTCCACGGTAAAGATATTCTGGTCATAGTCCAGTTCAATCTTCCTGAACCGGTTCAAGTCCCCCGGAAGGATTACACGTCCGTCATATTTTTCTCCGGTCTTCACTTCCTTGTCGAACAAATAAAGAGATGAGAACATCACCTTGGAAAGTACTTTGTTATAACGCATTTCATCGGGATTGAACACATTCAGTCCATAAAGTCCGCCGGCCACAATCGTGCCGTCCTGTAAGGTCCTTATCGCCCGTAGATTGAAGTCGCAGTTCTGCAGACCGTCCTTTTCATTATATACGCGTGGCTCGAACACATATCCTCTGCGGCTGTCCCCGGAGAATTTCAGATGCACCATCTGACGTGTAGAAGAAATCCACATGTCATGATTCCGGTCTTCCGTTATTCCGGATATGATTTCACCCGACACACCCGTTATGTCCGGAAAGACTTTTACGGAATGGGCTTTCTTGTCATAGACTTTCAGATTACCGCGAGTGGCAATCCAGATTAGACCACGGCTGTCACTGTACACCTGATTCACCTCATACTTGTCAGTTTCGCCTCTCTCAATTTTGTCATTACTCCCCACCCGATAGCACTTGTCAGGATTCTGCAAATCAATCAGAGCCGTCCCACCTAACATGCCGACAGCCAGTTCGTCATCTTCCGTCACATCCAGTGACGAAACCATATCTTCAATCTGTTTATAGGTATGAAGCTCATTCCGCTTCAGGTCTATATATTGAAGCCCTCCTTCCAGAAAACCGAGCCAAAGTCTGGAACCTTCTGTCTCCAATGCCCAAACGCTCTTGTTTAGCAACCCGTCTGACATGGTATAATGAAGCAGACGGCCATGTTCCATACAATAAAGTCCGCCATTGAATGTACCAATCCACAACCGCCCGTCAGATGACTTCTGCAATGAGACTACCGGACAGCCCAAGTTATAGGATTTTTCTGCCAAGCCTGTATTTCTGTTCCATAAAATGAGTCCCCGGTCGTTCGTTCCCAACCACAGACGTTCATTGTCCATCTGTTCGATGCAGGTAACGTCACCCACTTCATGCATATTGAACTTGAACATGCTCTCCCCATACATGGAAACGCCTTTCTTATAGGTTCCCACCCACATCACTCCATTACGGTCAGCATACAGTGCATAGACGGTGTTGTGCGACAAACTCCGGGGATTCTTCACGTCATTCGCCACATTAATCACCTTCCCGGTTTTCTTGTCGAGGACATCGATGCCCCCAGAATCCTTCCCTATCCAGATTCTTCCCTGCCGGTCCTGAGATACCGAATGGACAAAATCAGACTGATTCCTCCATGGCTCTACCAAATCCGCAAGCCATCTTCCTGCCCGCACATCATAAGCCCACAGACCGTTCACACAACTTATCCATACGCAGTTGTCCCTGTCCACAAAGAGAGAGAAACGTGCCGTTCTGTCTTTCACCTGTTTTTCAATGTCGTCCTTTATCCATCTTATCTTCATATCCGAAGAGTCTAGACACACCATTCTTCCCGAAGCATAAAGCAGGAGAATTCCGTCACAGCATTCGGCTATGGCATTGACTCCGTAATCAGGAAGCTTCAGGGCATGCAGAGACCGGAACTGTACCTGTCTGTCTTTGCTTACCCGGTAAAAGCCTTCAGACGGCACACTGAGCCACGTGTTTTCCAACGAATCGACATACACGTATTCCGGCCCTTTCATCTTACTTCCTATACTCCTCATAAACTCTTCCAGATTTCTATTGAACCGGTCTTTTGTCTTGTCGAACAATGCATATCCCGTACTCAATCGTACCCACAGGAAATCGGGAGCGTCCATCAGGCCGATTACATTATTGTCGGGGATGGATGTCGAATCCTCGGCAAGATGCCGGTAGACCTTAAAACGATATCCGTCATAACGGTTCAGTCCAGAAGCTGTCCCGAACCACATGAAACCGTCCTTATCTTTCAGAATGGCATAAACGGAGTTATTGGAAAGTCCGTCAGCCACCTCCAGATGCTTGAACATGAAATTCTGGGCAGACAAAGAAACCACCACCGACAAAAAACTTAATATAAACAGGAAACGCATTTTCATTCTGATAGACCAAAAATGTTTTTTTGAGTGTACAAAAGAAGAAAAAAGAAAGGAAAAAAGCAAATGCCAATTGCATTTTCACCACGTGTCAGGACAAAAGAAAAACAATGGGGGTATACCCTTACGGATATACCTCCATCTTCTATTTGTCAATCAGTCTGTTTGCTTATTCTCCTGATCCGCGAACCAGCTGGATTTTGTGTATTGCAACTTTATTTCCCCTAATAGTAAGCGACTTTATTCCAAGTCCCTCTCTATTTTCTCTAAGCTCTAACAATTTTTGGCATATATTCTCATCAACAGCAATTTCAGCTACACCATCCCCTTCTGTCTCTATTGACTTGCTAAAAATTACAGCCTCACTACCTTGTGGTTCTGGCATTCCTTCAAAATATGCACCTTCAGAAGCACTAACGTAAGTAACTTTAATAATATCCCCTGATTTTAAAGAAGCAGGAACTCCCATCTTTAAAGTGCCATAGTCCAACCAACAATCACCATCACCCGCTATTCCTATCTCTTCTTGCTCAATCATATGGCACCATAGCAAATTAGAATAATTACTTTCTTCATCAGTATTCGGCACCAATTCAATGCGGTTTAATTGTAAAGACAATTCACCCCAATCCTTCTCAAAAATCATTTCACCATTATTTACAGCTACTTCATCACACATTGAAAGAGTCACAACATTTATCAAACTATGACTATTAATATCAAACGAACCTAAACTTCCATTAAAATGCATACGCAAAGTCCCTAACCACAATAACTCAGCTTGGGATTCACCGGTTACCCCTTCACCGAAATAGCATCGTAAAATGGCACCTGGAACAAAGAACTTCAATTGTTCATCACTAAGTTTAATACGCGCCATAATCGGCCTATAGCCTGCATTTTCTAATCCTTCCTCGCCAGCAATTCCGTTTCCGGCTGTTCCATCACCGGTCCAAAGCGTAATAGGGAAACCAATGTTTTCATTAGTATAAACCAAAACACTCGTCAGCATAATGCCTGAATCATTCGAAGACACATCAATGCCTGACGTATTATCCCCAGCAGCTATTAAGAGTGTACCAGAAGTTAACCCCTCCTGCAAAGTATAGTTTTTACCAGATATCGTAATAGTAGCATCATTTGCAGCATCTGTCCGTGTATATTTGAGGCTATAGACATCAGTTGCGTTCAGTTGTCCCCTAAAGTTTCCAAAATGGGAACCTTCTATCGTCAGTTCAGCAGGTTCACTCAATAACTGATAAGAAATCTTTCCCTGAATCTCAAAACTTTCTCCTTCACCAAATATCCATCCGCTGGCAACCTTTTCTTCCTCCCAGTCCTCAACATTGGCAGAAACAATGATTGTTTCGCCTGGTGAAACGGTTCCATCCGGATTGAGAGTAGCCGAAAATATGACTTTTTTCCCTGGGTCAAAAGCGTACATATCTACCGGACAAGGATAATCTACATCGTTATAAGTAATTGTAATCACTCTCCCTTGCGTTGCGGTAGAAGGCATTACGATTGTCTGATATTCCCCTTCTACATCGGGATTGCTTGCAAAATCCAATGTTGCATCGGCAGTACCGGTACCTTCCACCGTACCGTCAGCCAAATTCAACGTACCGCTTGTCTGCTGGTTGTTTATTTTTACCGTTGCACCGGACAAAAGGTTTCTGTTCTGATCATAAACCTGCATGACCACCTTTACCAGCTTGTGTGTAAAAGTCAAGCCGACATTCTTCGCACCGACTGTCACATCAGTCATTGAAGAATACATCACATCATTATCACTCAACGAAGCTCCCTCTCCTGTTGCAAGAGTAAATGAATAGATTCCATCAGCTACCGCATCAGCCTTATACGGATATACCCCTTTAAAATCTACAGTTTCCGCACTACCTGCAGCTCCCCAGGTCATCGGGTTTGTGGAAGTAAATCCACTTCCGTCCGCAGTGGTATACTGCACATTGGTGGCATTCCCTACAAAACCGCTTTCTGTATACATGGAAACACCGATTGCGTCACCGGCTTCAAAACTTGTGTCTGTCGCGCGTGACATTACAGACGAAGTGAAAGTGATTCCCTCGCCGGCAATCCCCTGCCGCAAGTCATCTTCTTCCGAACAGGCAGCAACCAACATCGCGGCCGCCAGCCCAAACAAAATTGTCTTTCTCATAAGAATTAAATGTTTAATGATTCAACAAATACATTAAAAAACTGCTTTTTATGATAATAACAAAATTACGGAATATTATTATATATGTACCGACTGATTCGTTTCAGGGACATGAGAGTTTGTTATGTAACATGATAAAATGTTACCGGATAATGTCCGTTTTGTTTCCTGCTTCCCCAATTCAACAATTGGAGCATCAAAGCGAAACATACGCCCCCTCATTTTCAATATCCATGCGATGGAGAATCTGTAGGAGGATACGGGAAAAAGACTATCTTTGCAGACGGGAGAACGATTGGAGCATCCGCAGCCGGAAATGCGGAGTATCTGCTAAAATAGTATCGACATAAACGGCAAATTCCCCCTTCGTACATTTGTATATTACAAACCAAAAATAGATAAGAATTTCATGAAAAACATTTCCAAATTCGCAGTGGTATTCATGCTATGTACAGGTGCTCTGCTACAGACCGGCTGCCAACAGCACACGGCAAGTCCCGCCATCCCTTCCGATCCACAAATCGAAGAAAGCATCAAGCAATGGCTGGACAAGATGACATTGGAAGAAAAAATCGGACAGATGTGCCAGATTACCATCGATGTAGTGACCGATTTCGGTGCCAGCCAAAAAAACGGATTCACGCTTGACAAGGCGAAACTCGACACCGTAATAGGCAAATACAAGGTAGGTTCCCTGCTGAACGTACCTTTGAGCGTGGCACAAACAAAAGAAAAATGGGCGGAAGCCATCAGGCAGATTCAGGAAGTATCAATGAAGGAAATCGGAATTCCCTGCATTTATGGCGTGGACCAGATTCACGGAACGACCTACACGCTGGACGGAACCATGTTTCCGCAGGGAGTGAACATGGCGGCCACATTCAACCGGGACCTCGTAAAACGGAGTGCGGAAATCTCTGCCTACGAGACCAAGGCCTGCAACATTCCGTGGAACTTCGCGCCGGTAGTCGATTTGGGAAGAGACCCGCGCTGGTCGCGCATGTGGGAGAACTTTGGCGAAGACTGCTATGTGAACGCCGAGATGGGCAAGGCAACTGTAGAAGGCTTCCAGGGGAACGACCCGAACCATATCGGGAAATACAACGTGGCGGCCTGCATGAAACACTACATGGGTTACGGAGTACCCGTTTCAGGAAAGGACCGTACGCCTTCATCCATCTCACGGAGCGACATGCGCGAAAAACATTTCGCCCCATTCCTTGCCGCTGTACGTGACGGAGCGTTGAGCGTAATGGTCAATTCGAGCGTGGACAATGGAATGCCTTTTCATGCGAATGAAGAGTTCCTCACCCAATGGCTGAAGAAAGACTTGAACTGGGACGGACTTATTGTGACCGACTGGGCGGACATCAACAACCTTTGTGTCCGCGACCATATCGCCGCCACAAAGAAGGAGGCCATTAAGATTGCCATCAATGCCGGAATAGACATGTCGATGGTGCCGTATGAACTGAGCTTCTGCGACTATTTGAAGGAATTGGTGGAAGAAGGTGAAGTGCCGATGAGCCGCATCGATGATGCGGTGTCACGTGTGTTGCGTCTGAAATACCGCCTCGGACTGTTCGAGCATCCTTACTGGGATGTGAAAGAATACGACAAATTCGGTTCGAAAGAATTTGCGGAAGTCGCACTGCAGGCAGCCGAAGAATCGGAAGTGCTGGTAAAGAACGAAGACAGCCTGCTCCCGCTCGCAAAAGGGAAACGAATCCTGCTTACCGGTCCGAACGCCAATTCGATGCGGTGCCTCAACGGAGGATGGTCGTACAGCTGGCAAGGACACCGTGCCGACGAATGTGCGCAAGCCTACAATACTATCTATGAATCACTGTGCAACAAATACGGGAAAGAGAACATCATCTATGAGCCGGGCGTAACCTATGCGCCCTATAAGAACGACAACTGGTGGGAAGAGAACACGCCGGAAATCGGGAAGGCCGTTGCCGCAGCAAGCCGTGCCGATGTAATTGTCGCTTGTGTAGGCGAAAACTCCTACTGCGAGACTCCGGGCAACCTGACCGACCTGAACCTTTCGTCCAATCAGCAGGAATTGGTGAAAGCATTGGCAAAGACCGGAAAGCCCATCGTTCTGATTCTCAACCAAGGCCGTCCCCGACTCATCAAGGATATCGAACCGCTTGCCAAGGCTATCGTGAACGTGATGCTTCCGGGAAACTACGGGGGCGATGCACTGGCAAACCTGCTCGCAGGAGACAGCAATTTCAGCGGAAAGATGCCGTTCACTTATCCGAAACACATCAATGCACTCGCCACATACGACTACAAGTCCTGCGAGAACATCGGTCAGATGAACGGGAACTACAACTATGATTCCGTGATGGACATCCAATGGCCGTTCGGATTCGGATTGAGTTACACTACTTATAAATATGCCAACCTGAAATTGGACAAGACAACTTTCAACGCCGACGATGAACTGACGTTCACGGTAGACGTGACCAATACTGGAAAGACGGCAGGAAAGGAAAGTGTGCTTCTGTTCTCGAAAGACCTTGTGGCAAGCAGTACGCCCGATAACATCCGCCTGCGCAACTTTGACAAGATTACGTTGCAACCGGGCGAGACTAAGACCGTCACGCTGAAACTGAAAGGAAGCGACATGGCTTTCGTAGGCTATGACGGCAAATGGAGACTGGAAGAGGGTGCCTTCAAGTTCAAGTGCGGTGACCTGTGGATTGACGCAAAGTGCAGCAACACCAAAATCTGGGAGACGCCAAACAAATAAACTTAATAAAAAGAAAACCTTTGAGGGCCAAGGGGATGTCAAAATAGAATCCCGCCATCAACAAGCAATGTCATCTTGAACGTATTGACAAAAAGAAAATGACATTTTATTCTGACATACCCGCTTACTGACTTTTATGGGTTGTGTGTATTCGGGGAAAAAACTGACATAAAAACAATCAGCCATCATCCGAATGCGCACAACTTTTTTAATTCATAGGCTATCTTAAAATATTCATTCAATAAAACGATAAAAATGAAAAGAAATCTATTCCTGTTTATAATGAGAATGCAGATGCGGAAAATCCTGTCATTAGCCGCCATTCTCAATCTAGCAATTCTTGCAGCATGGGGACAACAGAAATCCTGGACAGCCGACAATGGAAACGGGACCTTTACAAACCCTTTGTTCTACGATGAATTTTCGGACCCCGATATGATTCGGGTAAACGATACGTTCTATCTGGTAGGTACAACAATGCACTGCAATCCCGGTCTGGTTGTTCTGGAATCAAAGGATCTTGTCAACTGGGAGTTCTGCAGCTATGCATTCGACCGCATTCCGGTCGATGATTCCAGATTCCGGCTCGAAGGTGGAAAGGAAGCATACGGACAAGGCATCTGGGCGCCCTGCATCCGATATCATGAAGGAAAGTTCTACATATTCTCGAACATCAACGGAATCGGAATGCAGATTTTTGTTTCCGAAAATCCGAAAGGTCCATGGAAACACCACAATATGGGAGGGGCTACCCACGATGTATCCGTATTGTTTGACAATGGGAAAATATATGCGATTTACGGCTATGATGAGGTTCATTGCGTTGAAATCAAACCAGACCTGAGCGGTTTTGTGGAAGGCAGTGACCGTTGCATTATACCTCGTGGAAATGCTATGGGGGAGGGACATCACGCCTATAAGATTAACGGAAGGTATTACATTATCAGTGCTGACTATGCGCCTATGGGACGGATGATGTGTGCGCGTGCCGACAAATTGGAGGGCCCTTACGAGACACGCGTAATCAGTTGTCGGGAAACAATGGGAACCGAGCATTCCACGTGGATTGCAAATGTACCGATGGACGGTGCCATGCCGGAAATGAAGAAATGGAAGATGGAAATCCGCAAGCCCAATGCGGACAATATGGGATGCGCGACACTTCATCAGGGAGGGATAATCCAGCTGGAGAACGGCGACTGGTGGGGCTTCTCCATGCTGGACTTCCTTGCAGTCGGACGCACCACTTGCCTTTCACCCGTAACATGGGTGGACGGATGGCCGTATTTCGGACTTGAAAACAACCTGGGACGCTCCCCGAGAACATGGTTCAAGCTCGATGTGTCAACGAAAGTCACGCCCCACGCCCCATACGTCCGCAGCGACAACTTCGACTCAGGGAAACTATTGCCCGTCTGGCAATGGAACCATCTCCCCGACGACAGCAAATGGGCCATAAAGAAAGGTAGGCTCCGCCTGCACACGATGCCTGCAAAAGACTTCTATTGGGCAAAGAACACCCTGACCCAACGGGGCATCGGTCCGGTTTCCGTCACTACCGTAACGCTGGACGCTTCTCACATGAAAGAAGGAGACATTGCCGGTCTCGGACTGCTGAACATTCCTTATGAGTGGATAGGTATCGCCATAAAGGCCAAAAAGCCCTGCTTGCACTACTATGATTTGGGTACGGACGAAACTATAGAAATGCCTCTGAACCAACCAAGAATGTTCCTGCGCATCACCGGCGACTTTGAACACGAATGGGCAGAATTCAGTTACAGCTTTGACGGCGTCAATTTCTGGAATATAGGAAAACGGTTACCGATACCATATCAAACCAAGATTTTTCAAGGTGCGAGATATGCACTGTTCGCATTCAATCGGCAAGGAAAAGAAGGCGGTTATGCTGAATTCGACGATTTCAATGTGGAAGAGCCTCTTGCCGACCGTAGCCGCAATATCCCGTTGGGCAAGACCGTCAGTTTCCTGAACCTCGGCAACAGACAATGGATGCAGGCAAACCCGCGCAAAATGGTCTATTCCGTATGGGAAGACATGAAAAAGCGCAACCCTTCCGACTGTATGTTTGAAGTGCGGGACAGAGGAAACGGGAAAGTCGTCCTCAAGGCCGTAAACGGGACAGGCTATATGGCCGTAGCCGGTTTGGGCATGTCCGGTGACCTGCGTCTGTCTTCAGTGGAAACGGAGGATTGCCTGTTCATGTGGCAGGACATGCTTCACGGACAATGTATGCTGATGTCATTGAAAACACATCGCTATGTAGGACTGGATCCTGCATCGGGCGAAGCCTATGCCGCCGACTGGCCGGGAACATCGGCAAGCCGGATGAACGGAACAGTATTCCTCTGGAAGGAAGTGAAAAGCAACGGCAAATGAAAAGGGGAAACGGAAGCCGGCATACATGAAAGACGACTGCCAAAGTCCGACATTTGTCTGGAGAAGGGGTGTGTCAAAATAGAAATGGCTTTTTATTTGACACACCCCCTTCTGTCCGATGCAAGTTCCGACTTACAGCAAGCACACGAAAAGGTACAACATACACGCAGTGATTCTAGAAGCTTGTTCCCTAGTCTTCAATATTCTTTGAAACGGGTATGAAAAGTTCCGGAAACATTCTATACATCCGAAAAAAACATTTAAACATCCTATCTTGAAAAAACAACACACCTCAAAAACATCCTGGCATCCGCTTCGGTGCAATTTTTCTTACATTTGCCTAAACAAAAAAAATAAACAGACAAAAAATCAGAAACGATTCAGTTAATCTTAAAAATGTTGTATCATGAAAAATGATTTTAGGACAAGACGAAAAAGTCTTTATCTGTGGTGCATTGCGTGGGCCTTATTTTTAATGGGTTCTGCCAATCCCACTTCCGCCAGTCCACTTCAGAACAGGACAGTAACGGGAACAGTTACATCTGGGACTGACGGCGAAGCCCTGATTGGGGTCAGTGTACAAATACAGGAAAGACCTGCAGTGGGAACAATCACTGATCTGGACGGGAAATATTCCATCCAGGCCCGTTCCAACGAAACACTGATTTTTTCCTACATCGGCTACCAAACCCAGAAAATCAAGGCGAACAAAACGATTGTCAACGTACAGTTGAAAGAGGATTCAAAAATATTGGATGAAGTAGTTGTAGTGGGTTACGGTACGATGAAAAAAAGTGACTTGACAGGTGCGGTGACTTCTATTAGCGAAGACGAAATCAAGCAATCGGTCGTCACCTCACTTGACCAGGCACTTCAAAGCCGTGCCGCTGGTGTATCCGTCACCCAGAACTCGGGAGCTCCGGGCGGAGGTATTTCCGTCAGCATCCGTGGTATCAACTCACTCAACGGAAACGAACCGCTCTACGTGGTGGACGGTGTCGCCATCTCTGGAAACAACAACACCAATTCGAGTGTCCTTTCAGCTATCAACCCGTCTGATATCGTATCTATAGAAATTCTGAAAGACGCTTCCGCCACAGCCATTTACGGCTCGCGTGCCTCAAACGGTGTCGTCCTCATCACTACCCGACAAGGCAAAGCGGGGAAGACGCAGATTTCATACGAAGGATACTATGGTCTGCAACAGCTTCCCAAACAGTTGGATGTGCTGAACCTACGCGAATATGCCGAATATTACAATATGCGCACGGCAATCATCGGATTTGGGGAACGTACCGAATTCCAGGATCTTTCCTTGCTGGGCGAGGGGACAAACTGGCAGGATGAAATTTTTCAGAATGCTTCGATGCATAACCATCAGATAAACATTTCGGGAGGAAACGACAATGCGAAGTACTCCATATCTGGCGGTTACCTGAAACAGGAAGGAATCGCCATCGGTTCCGACTTCGAACGCTTTTCCGCACGTGTTAACATCGACAACAAAATCACCAAATGGCTGTCTACTGGACTGAGGGCTTCCGTGGCAAAAACCATGCAACGCAACACCATTGACAACGGAAATATCATCCGCACGGCAATCCAACAATTTCCCGATACGCCGGTACGTAATCCGGACGGAACATGGGGAGCACAGGAAACTGATAATTTCGGCACACATTATATGAATCCGGTTGCAGAAGCTCTCCTGCGCGAGAACTATGACAAGGGGACACAAATGTACATCGACTTCTTTGCAGACCTCACACTTTGGAAGGGACTCGTGTTCCGTGCCGAATATGCCGCAAATTATTCCTACAGCAACAACTATTATTACCAGCCATTCTATGATTACGAATATTATCATCAGACTTCAGAAGGAAGACGCAGTGCCAACAACGGATCAAACTGGACACTCAAGACCTACCTTACTTACAGCGGGACATTCGGGAAGCACAATGTCTCGGCAATGGTCGGTCATGAAGCACAGGAAAATTCGTGGGAGAATCTTCAGGCAAGCCGCACGAACTACCTGTTCAACACGGTACACGAATTGAACATGGGCGATGCGACCACGGCAAAGAACAGCAGCGGCAGAGGTTCGTCCGCAATCGAATCCTATTACGGAAGATTCAACTACGGGTATGACGAACGCTATCTTGCCACATTCACACTCCGCGGCGACGGGTCGTCCACTTTCGGTCCCGCCAACCGTTGGGGCGTATTCCCGTCCGTAGCGTTGGCATGGAGAATTAACAACGAGAAATTCCTGAAAAACGTCAAATGGCTGAACAATCTGAAGCTCAGGGCCGGATGGGGACTGGTAGGCAATCAGTCGGCAAACAACTATGCATACGGAGTGACGATGGCGTCAGTGGCCAGTACTTGGGGTACGGGATTCTATGCAGGGAACTACCCGAACGACAAGCTTAAATGGGAGGAGACCAAAGCCTATAATGTCGGATTTGATTTGAACCTTTTTGACAACCGGGTGGAATTCATTTTCGACACTTATTTCAAGAACACAGACAATCTGCTGATGCAGGCCTCACTGCCTACCTATGTGAGCGGCATTATCACCTCGCCGTGGGTAAACGCAGGTGCCATGCAGAACAGAGGGGCTGAATTCACTCTGAATACGGTCAACATCTCAACCAAAGATTTCGTATGGCGCTCGGGGCTGACTATCTCTTTCAATAAGAACAAGATTACTAACCTGTATACGGAAACATCAAGCATGTCGGGAGTCTTGGACGGAACGCAGACATTGACCCTCTCTGTTGTAGGACAGCCGGTAGGGCAATTCTACGGCTACAAAGCCATCGGCATGTTCAAGACGGAAGACGACTTCTACCAAAGGGATAGGGATGGGAATTTCCTCCTCGACAGAAACGGAAGCCGAATTCCGGTCGCCATTCCGGAAAATAATCATATCACCCCCAACGAAACATGGATAGGTGACTTCATCTTCGAAGACCTGAACAAGGACGGAGTAATAAACGAACAGGACCGCACCTTCCTTGGAAATCCGGAACCCAAATTCTCCTACGGGTTCAACAATACGTTCACCTATAAAGGCTTCGACCTGAACATCTTCATTAACGGTGTCTATGGCAACAAGCTTATGAATCTTCTGCGCCAGGACTTTACCAACCCGATGGAAAACAGCAACCTGCTGAAGGAAGCTACAGGTATAGCCAAAGTGGAGGTGATTGACCCTGCGTCTCCTTCTGACGCAATCTGGAACGTGCGGCTGAGCAATCCGGAGTCTGCCACCGTACAGCGTCTCAGCACGACCAATGGTAATGATAACAACCGTATGAGTGACCGTTTCATAGAAGACGGATCCTATCTGCGCATCAAGAACATTTCGCTGGGCTATAGCTTCCCCAAGAAATGGATAAACAAATGGAAAATAGAGAACCTGAGAATCTATATGAATATCCAGAACGCCTTTACATTCACCAAATACAAAGGTTATGACCCGGAAATCGGAGCGTATAATTACAATGTACTCCTTCGGGGTGTAGACTATACACGCTATCCGTCACAACGGATTTATACCTTCGGACTGAACCTGAGCTTCTAACCACATAAAACTGCATAACAATGAAAAGTAAAATAATATCAGCATTGATTGTATTCGCAGGCATCTGCCTGCCGGGATGCAAGGACAGCTTTTTGGAGAGAACTCCTGAAAACTCATACACCGATGAGAACTTCTATGCCTCGGACGATGCTCTTGACGCGGCTATAGCTCCACTGTATAACAGGGCGTGGTTCGACTACAACAGCAGGCCAATCATGTATCTGGGCAGTACACGCGCCAATGATTTTTATAGTCCATACGCTTTCCCTGAATTTACGACATTCCAAGTGACTGCTTTAAGTGATGACCTGGCAAAAGCATGGAAATCATTCTATAGTGTAATTACTCTGGCAAACCAGGCCATAGACGATATAAACAACAAATGCACGGTAGACGTAAGCGAGAGCGCAAAGACAAGAGCCATTTCCGAAGCCCGGCTGATGAGGGCCTGCGCCTATTTCTATATGCTAAGAGCATGGGGACCTGTCATTATCATCGAGCATAATCAGGATGTGGTCGACAATCCGCTCCGTCCGCTGAACAGGGAAGAAGATGTGTTCCAGTTCATCATCAACGACCTGACCTATGCAGCGGAGAACTTGCCCGAAATGGGAAGCCAGTCGGGAAGAGCGACACGCTGGGCAGCCGAAGGGATGCTGGCAAAAGTTTATCTGGCACGTTCCGGATGGAAAAAAGGGGGACAACGCGATGAAGGTGATTTGGAACTTGCCAGACAATATGCAGCGGACGTTTGCGACAACAGTGGGCTTGAACTGCTCCCTAATTATGAAGACCTGTTCAAATACAGGTTCAACAACAACGAAGAGTCACTGCTCGCCATGCAATGGGTACCGCTGGGAGAATGGGGAGTACAAAATACTTTAATAGCTGAATTAGCTTTCAATTCGGAAGTAGTGGGAGGACTGGCCGGCTGGTCAAGTCTGCGTGGCAGCATTGACATGCTGCAGCAATATGAACTTGCGGACACTTTACGCCGCAATGCGACTTTCTTTACCAACGGAAGCTATTATCCCTATATATGTATCGCTGAAGGAGGATATACCTATACAAAAACAGAAGTGCCAATAAAAAAAGGTGTTCCGGGAGGTCCCGATGATGACAATGACGGATATGTAGCTGACATGAACTCACCGCTCAACACCTATATGCTGCGTCTGGCGGACGTGTATCTGACTTACGCTGAAGCATGTCTTGGAAACAACGAATCCTTGAATTCTGGTCCCGGACTGGAGTATTTCAACAAAGTACGCTACAGAGGATTCAACGGGAAAGGGACATGGGAAAAGTCTTCCATCACGCTCGATGACATTATCAAGGAACGGAGAATAGAGTTCTGTGCAGAATTCAGCAACTGGTATGACATGGTGTCATGGTACTGCTGGAAACCGGAAAAGATGCTGGACTATTTCAACAACAAGCAGTTGCGCGGATATACTACAGACGCCACCATAAAAGACAACAGAGGCTACTTGCATTTCGGACGCTATGACACTTCCGGAAATTTTCTGGAAGGAGAAGAATATTACAATGCTCCTACGGTGGAGATAAACATCACTGATGATGATATATTCCTACCTTATCCGGAATCCGATGTCATCCAGAACCCACTGCTGAGAGAAGATCCGGTACCTTATAAATTTAATGAATAAATCATGCACACATGAAAACACTTATCAAGAAAATCATTCACAAAGGATGGCCGGTTGTATTCCTGCTGGCGATTCTGACACTTTCTACCGTTGCGTCATGCAAGGATGATGACGGCGGGAACAATTTGCCTGTGATACACTATTTAAGATTGACCGACCCGGTTTTGGCAGACAGTACCTTTACGGATGTAGAACCGGGAACTATGCTGGCTGTCATAGGTGAGAACCTGGACGGTGTAATCGAAGTCTATATCAACAACCAGAAAATCAGCTTCAATTCCACCTATTCTACACCGACCAGCCTGATTATAACGGTTCCATACGATGAAGATTTCAAACTGACATCCACAAACCCTGAACTGCAGGCCGAACTGCGAATAGTCACAAACCACGGAACAGCCACGTTCCCGATGCACGTACTCTCACCGGGACCGAACATATTCCATGTCTCGGCATTCTATCCCATCGAACCGGGTGACAAAGTAACCTTAATGGGACAGAACTTCTATGAAATCAAGCGGATTTATTTCAGCAAGGACTCCGTTGAAGTGACCATGCCGATAACTGACTATCAGGTAAGCAACGACTACGAACAGATTACGTTCAATATGCCGGACAAACTAAAGGAAGGAGGATATATCTTTGTCGACTGCTATACTGACGAAGCAAGCATCGAATTTGTACCAACGGGACCGAAGCCGGCCATCACCGGAATCAGCTCCACGATGCCGATGCCCGGAACGGAAGTCACCATTGTAGGCAAGAATTTCATCAATGTATCAAAGGTCAACATAAATGGTGAGTTCGACATTCCAAAAGAAGACCTTGAAGTTTCCGAAGCCATGAACGCCATTACATTCACAATGCCGGAAGCTCCGGAGAATTCGGGAAAGATCAGCGTGGCCACTATTGGCGGAACTGCAGAATTGGAAGGATTCTATCCGCGGGAACACATCGTTCTCGACTTCGACAACAGAGGCAGCCGTAGTTGGGGCGATAACTCCGATACATGGACAACTGACGGAACAACCGATCCGTTTATTGCGGACAGAAACTATTCCGGTATAAAGGGAACAATCTCAGCCAATAACTCCTGGTGGGGACAAATTGTAACCACTACTTTCTGGCCTGGCAATGACATTATACCGGACAATACGCCGATTTCAGAATTGGAACTGCAGTTCGAATGCTATGTCACAAAACTATTTGACGGTCCGGTACTGGAAATCCAGATTGGAGGAAATTTCGACACTTCACTGAAAGATTATGTACCTGTAAGCTCATTCACTGGAAAAACAGAGACTGCGGAATGGATGCAATGCAGTATCCCATTGGAATCACTTGTGGCAGAAGCGACATGGAAGGAATTTACAAGTCGGGTCAACGAGTTGGGAATCTATGTAAGAAATCCGAGTAACAAAAACGATGTGTACGTTGAATTCTATGTGGACAACTTCCGCATCGTTCCTATCCAAAAAGAAAATTAATTTTTAAGCAAAGCAAATATGAAAACGAAAATAACATACCTTTTTCTGCTCCTTATGACAATGGTTCTTGGACTGCAGTCCTGTAAGGCCGACAAAGTGGACGGAGCGGTTTTCTCACTCAGCATTGACGGACAAGAATCGACAAGTATTACGTTCGGCTACGGACAGACTTTCGTCATGGCGAAGCTTTCCTCCAATGCGGGATGGAGCCTGTCAAGCGACCAATCCTGGTGTACCTTATCAAATGTATCAGGCAACCCGACTGACGAACAATACATTAAAATCGCGGTAGAAAGAAATACAACTGATGCGGAACGTACAGCAACCATAACCATGAACGCAGGTGGAAATATCCGCCAGTACACAGTCACTCAGACCTCAAAGAATGCGGAGACTTACCCTGTGGGAATGGAAAAGGATGCCATCGAAACCATCAAGTCCATACAGATGGGGATCAATCTGGGGAACACACTGGAAGCTCCAGGTGGAGAGGAAGCCTGGGGAGCCCCTCATACGACTCAAGCTATAATTGACCAAATGAAAGCATGGGGCTTCAATGCCATCCGTGTCCCCTGCTCATGGGACCAGTATTTGGAAGCTGACGGCATAACCATTAATCCAGATTGGATGAACAGAGTCAAAGAGGTGATAGACTACTGCATGAATGCAGATTTATATACAATATTAAATATCCATTGGGATCAAGGATGGATGGAAAATCATTGTGATGCATCCATGGAAACTCCTGAATCTATAGCCCAAATTGAATCAAAGGTCTATAATCTATGGACGCAGATAGCGACTACATTCAAAGACTATGACGGACGGTTGCTTTTTGCTGGAGCAAACGAGCCTGTAGTAGAAAGTCGTGAAGACATGGCAGTCCTCAACAGATACGAACAGGCGTTTGTGCATGCCGTCAGAAGAACCGGGGGAAACAACCTTTACCGCAATCTTGTCATCCAAGGACCGCGGACCGACATCAACAGAACAGACATGTGGATGGAACTGCCGGAAGATACGGTTTCTGCACGAATGATTATAGAAGTACATTTTTATGACCCGTTCCAATTCTGTCTGGATGACAATCCGAATAGCTGTACCTACTTTTGGGGAGAACCTTATGCTAAATACGGTCCTATCAATGAAGGTTCACAGGAGATGCATGTATGTGAACAATTCGAAAAAATGAAAAAGAAATTTGTGGACAAGGGAATACCTCTCGTATTGGGGGAATATAGTGCCATGTACCGTACGCACCCTGTTGATTCTCTCCAAGAGGTCTGCCATGAATCGGAAGGTTACTTCACAGGCTATGTTACGGAACAAGCCAAGAACAACGGACTGGCTCCTTTCTTATGGGATATACAAAATGGAGGACTATTTGACCGCAATAAGGGAAAAATACTGCTGCCGACTGTGTACAACCAGCTGAAAGAAGGAGCGGAAAGAGGACAATATCCATTCTAAGATAAATCTTAAACTCAAAGGCACAAAGACACATAGTCCTTCAAACTACTGTCTTGTAGGCTGTGTACCGATGTGCCTTTGCCTTTTCACCAAAACAAGAACAAGACAACATGAAGAAATTGGCATTCTATTTGATTACACTATTGTTCCTGGCCACAGGGAGCAGCCTTGCACAAGGGTATAAAAATCCGGTCATTCCCGGATGCCATCCCGATCCGAGCATCTGTAAGGCAGGAGAGGACTATTATCTTGTGAATAGCTCATTCGAATATTTTCCGGGAATTCCCCTTTTCCACAGCAGGGACCTCGTGAACTGGGAACAGATTGGGCACGTGCTGAACCGGGAATCCCAACTGAGAATCAAAGGAGGAAACATGTGGGGCGGTATCTATGCACCCACTATCCGTTACAATGATGGTACTTTCTATATGATTACAACCAACACTTCAGACAGGGGAAACTTTCTGGTATATACCGATAATCCGTATGGAGAATGGTCAGACCCTGTCTGGATTAGGCAAGGAGGCATCGACCCTTCGCTTTATTTCGAAGACGGGCGCTGCTATATGGTGAGCAATCCCGATGGTGCCATCTGGCTTTGCGAAATCAATCCGAAGACAGGAGAGCAGCTTTCCGAATCGAAGCGTATATGGGGAGGAACAGGCGGACGCTATCCGGAAGGACCGCACATCTACAAACGGAACGGATGGTATTACCTGATGATAAGCGAAGGCGGAACGGAATACGGGCACAAGGTGACCATCGCCCGCAGTCGGAATATCGGAGGCCCGTATGAGAGCAATCCTGCCAATCCGATTTTGACTCATATCAACCAAAATGCAGAAAATAATCTGATACAAGGAGTTGGCCATGCCGATATGGTTCAAGCTCACGACGGTTCTTGGTGGCTGGTATGCCTTGGCTTCCGCACACAAAACGGACAGCACCATGTGTTAGGGCGTGAAACATTCCTGGCTCCTGTTACATGGAATGAAGATGGATGGCCTGTCGTAAACGGAGACGGTACCATCAATCTGGATATGAAAGATGTCAAGACACTTCCCCAACCCACCGTCAAAAACAGTCCGGACTGGGATTTCAACAATCCGCAGTTAGGAGCGGAATGGAACTGGATTGGCATCCCAGACAAAAAAAACTATTCGCTCACGGAGAAAAACGGATTTCTCCGGATTAAAGGAAGTGGCATCAAACTAGATGATTACGGATCACCCTCTTTCGTCGGGCGCAGACAGGAAAATATTGAGTTCCAGGTTACAACAAGAATGCAGGCAAAAGGAAATGGGAATGCTGGGATGACGGCTTATCTGTGTCCTTCCGCTCATTATGATCTGTTCGTCTCTGAAAACAGACTGAAGCTGCGCTACCGCCTGAGCGAACTCTGCTACGAAAAGGATATCTGCCAGGTGCCTGATGATTTCATTTATTTGAGAATCAAAGGAGATGCGGCCACATACACCCTGGCTTATTCTACAGACGGCACACATTACACTGAAGCAGGACGTATGAATACCCGTTATTTGAGCACTGAGACCAACGGAGGGTTCACCGGTGTCTATCTGGGACTTTTCGCCGAAGGGCAAGGATATGCGGACTTTGATAATTTTAAATATATGTCTATCGTCCCAGAAGTTTCTCCAAAACTGACTTCAAAAGATGCAAATCCGATATTGGATTTCATTTTTACAGCCGATCCGACGGCAATCGTTCACGACGGACGTCTATATGTTTATGGCACAAACGATCAGCAGCAATATGAGGCAGTAGGGCGTGACGGCAGAAATACGTATGAATACATTAAGACACTAGTCATGATGTCAACGGATGATATGGTGAATTGGACTTATCACGGTCTGATTAAGACAGACAGCATTGCTCCGTGGATTGTGGCTTCATGGGCTCCATCCATCGTCAAGCGGAAAGAAAAAGATGGGAAGACACATTTCTATCTCTATTTTTCCAACGGTGGAGTAGGCACTGCCGTACTGACCTCCACTTCTCCTGTCGGTCCGTGGTCCAGCCCGCTCGACAAAAGCCTCATCGACGGGAACAATCCCGAGTTGGGTGACTGTAGGGTTCCTTTCGACCCCGGAGCCGTCATTGATAACAAAGGTATCGGGTGGTTGGCTGTCGGGGGGGCATGCGCGCGTATCATGCGATTAGGAAAGGATATGGTTAGCATTGATAGTTCAATAGTACCCATCTATGCTCCACATCATTTTGAAGCAAACGAACTGAATTTTATCAACGGAACTTATGTCTATACATACAATACCGACTGGCAGGATTACAGCGATTGGCCTTTACCGACAGAGAAGCCAACTACTTGTTGCATGACATATATGACTAGCAAGAATCCGCTTGACAGTTGTAGCTGGGAATACCGCCACAATTATTTTAAAAATCCGGGGGATTATGGATTCGATTTCAGCAACAATCACACCCATTTGGAAAAATACTGTGGAAAATGGTATATATTTTACCACACGATGAGTCTGCAACACAGTTATAATACGGATGGAGGATTCCGTAACATTTGTGTAGACGAAATCAAGGTGGATGAAAAAAATCTTAATATCCACATGGGGAATCAGACGCTGAAAGGCGTAGAACAGATACGACCTATGAATCCGTTCATTGTTCAGCAGGCAGAAACTACAGCTGCCACACAGAATGTCAAATTTGTAAACGGGAAAAGAATTGGTGACATGCATGCCGTGACCGTTCCCAACAAGACAGGTATCATTGCCGTCAGAGGGGTAGCTTTCAGTAAAGTTCCTTCCAGTTTAGAAATTAAGGCATCTGGGAATGGAACCATAGATGTTCGCCGGAACAGTCCGGATGGAGAGGTTATCGCTTCAATTAAAGTTAGCAATTCGCAAATGAAATTCATCAAATCTGAAATTCAAACGAAGATGAAAGGCTTCGTAGACCTTTGTTTTGTTTTAAAAGGAAACAATCTCACATTTGATGAATGGCAATTTAAATGATGCTTCCCAAAAGAAATAAGGTTGTCTTCAAAGTTTTATAAAAAGCTGAGATTGATTTATTATAATCTATAAGTTTAACATAAAAATCTTCTGCTTGTAGTTCTATAAGTGACGTAAACAAAGGCTAAAGCAGGAGATTTTTTATTTTTAGGTTTCAATCTTATTTTTGAAATTTAATTTTGAATCTCATTCCTCTTTCCTTTCTCTTGAATCTGAATTTTTCTGCCATATTTTAGAGACGCTTAAATTTGGCTTAGACTTTTTAGCCGCTTTGCTTTCCTTAGATTTTCATGTTCTGCGTTAAAAAGCCTTCCTTTTCGGCCCAGGATGAGCGGGAAGAAACAAAAAGGAAGGTCTTTCATTCTAAGTTATAGGAGGCTTTATCCTTTCAACGGATTCCAGCCCTGCGCTTTCAGTTCCAGTTCGTTGCCGTCGCGGGTCACCAGTGCACAGCCCAGTTCCGGCTTGGTGATGTGACCGATGATTTTGACATCCTTCATCTGGGCCACCGTCTCATGTGCTGTCAACGGGACGGTGAAGAGCAGTTCGTAGTCCTCGCCGCCATTCAGGGCACAAGTGCTCAGGTTCATGTTGAACTCTTCGGCCATCACGGCAGTCTGGTAGTCGATGGGAATACGTTCCTCATAGACCCGGCAACCTACGTGACTCTGTGAGCAGATGTGCATCAGTTCGGACGACAGCCCGTCGGAGATGTCCATCATAGCCGTAGGCCGAAGACCGGCTTTGGCCAGACTTTCGACGATGTCCTTGCGGGCTTCCGGTTTCAGGAAGCGTTCCAGCAGGTATTCCTTTCCGGCAAAGTCGGGTTGTACGTCCTTTTCGCCTTGGAACACGGCTTTTTCGCGTTCCATCAGCTGCAGGCCCATGTAGGCAGCTCCGAGGTCACCCGATACACAGATGAGGTCGGTTTCCTTGGCACCGTTGCGATAGACCACCTTGTCCTTGTCGGCTTCCCCGATGCAGGTGATGGAGATGGCCAGTCCTGTGACGGAAGAGGTGGTGTCGCCTCCCACGAGGTCCACGTGATGCTGTTCGCAGGCCAGGCGCAGGCCGTCGTAGAAGTCCTCCAGGTCTTCGATGCAGAAGCGCTTGGAGACAGCCAGTGAGACGGTAATCTGTTTCGGGGTTCCGTTCATGGCGTAGATGTCGGAGAAGTTCACCATGGCCGATTTATACCCCAGGTGCTTCAGCGGGGTATAGACCAAGTCGAAGTGTACGCCTTCCATCAGCAGGTCGGTGGTGACCAGTACCTGCTTGCCGGGAAACTCCAGTACGGCAGCATCGTCGCCCACACCGTACTTCGTTTCCGGATTTTGTAGTTTGATGTCCTGGGTGAGGTGCTTGATGAGGCCGAATTCACCCAGGGTAGAAATTTCAGTTCTGTTTCCTTCGTGCATAGTATTTTTACGCTCTGTTGATAAGTTCTCTCATAATGGTGGTCATGCGGGGCTGTGCTTCGTCGGCTGCCTTCTGCACTTCTTCGTGGGATACTTCCACAATCTTGCCTTCCACGCCCAGGTCGGTGATGACCGATACGCCGAACACCTTGATGCCGCAGTGGTTGGCCACGATGACTTCCGGTACGGTAGACATACCTACGGCGTCTGCGCCCAGGATGCGGAACATCTTGTATTCCGACGGGGTTTCAAACGTAGGACCTTGGGTACCGATGTACACGCCTTGCTGCACCTTGATGCCTTTTTCCTTGGCAATTTCCAGTGCTTTGGCAATCAGTTCTTTGGAATACGCTTCGCTCATGTCCGGGAAACGCGGTCCGTAGTCGATGTTCTTGCCGCGGAGCGGGTGTTCCGGGAAGAAGTTGATGTGGTCGGTGATAATCATCAGGTCACCGATTTCAAAATCCGGGTTCGTGCCTCCTGCAGCGTTCGATACGAACAAGGTCTTGATGCCCAGTTCACGCATCACACGCACGGGGAAAGTCACTTCCTTCATGGAGTAGCCTTCATAAAAATGAAAGCGTCCTTGCATGGCCATGATATCTTTGTTGCCCAATTTCCCGAAAATCAGTTTGCCGCTGTGTCCTTCGACGGTGGAAACCGGGAAGTTCGGAATCTCCGAATAGTTGATTTCATACTTGTCGGTGATTTCATGCACCAGGCTGCCCAGGCCCGTGCCCAGGATGATGGCTGTTTCAGGATGAGTGTGCATCTTCGCCTTCAGAAAGGCGGCTGTTTCTTGAATTTTTTCTAACATACTCAATGATTTTGGGGTTAAATACTAGTTCTCCTTTGTGCAGGAACTCCACTTCTATGGGGAGTACGTAAATATAGGGTTTCAGTTCGTCGGTGAGCTGCGGATGGCCGATGAGCCGCGAGGCATCCTTCTCGGTGG
>ENA-OPNI01000032-OPNI01000032.1-human-gut-metagenome-genome-assembly--contig:-NODE-32-length-49839-cov-2.369597_pt1 | contig 49839 bp, 42 predicted proteins | sample MGYA00241538_ERZ501773 | MGnify/ENA primary metagenome ERZ501773 (study PRJEB25962, sample SAMEA2042556) | human gut metagenome | biome: human gut; feature: human-associated habitat; material: faeces...
ATGCTGTATATTTATATCTTACATATTCTTTGCCTGTTATGTCTATTATTCTGTTTATTAACCCATCTATAGTTCTATCATAAAAGTATTCTTTATCTTTATATGTTAATCCTATTATTTGGTTTTCTTCATCATAATGGTATTCTATTTCTTCTGTAGTTTGTCCTATAGTTTCTCTTGTCTTTACAATATTTTGCCCTTCGTATATGTATTCTACTTCTAGTCCATTTTTCTTTTTGCTTACTCTTCTGCTTAATTCATCATATGTGTATGTATATTCTCCATATCCTGTTACTTTTCCATGTTCATAGGTTATAGAGTTATTTACATTATTTATCTTTATCGTGCTTGGGTTACATTTATAACTTGCGTAGCTTAAGTCTATTAGATCTTCTGTAACTCCATTTGTTGTTTTAGTTATTTTTAGTAACTCATCATTATTTGTTATTGAATATGTGTATGTATATATTACTATTTCACTTTCTTTTGTTTCTGTTTTCTTTAGTATGTTTCCATATATATTATACTCATATTCTATACTATAATCAAGTACATTTTCTTCTTTATAGTGTTTCTCTTTTATTAGTCTTGCTAGCTTATCATATTCATAACAGAAACCTTCGATAAATGTTCCTTCTTCATTTACAATTACTTTCTTTGTTATGTTATATCCTTCATCATATGTGTATATTATTTCATTACCTTTGTAATCATGTTCACTTAAGATTACATCATTTTGTACATATGATGATTCTTTATTATGATATCTATATCTTTTATTTAATTCATTATCGCCTTTCTTTAACTGTCTCTTTACTACTCTTCCTATCTCATCACTTATTTTATTTCCTTCGATTAAATCCATATTATCAAAGATAGTATTTAAATTTATAAATAAGATTGGTTGTGGTTCTATAAATGAAACCATTTGTATTTGACCATTAAAGAAATATTCTCCTTTATTAGATAGATTTGGTTTACATCCTATATATGTATGTGCATTAGTTAAATCAAAGTGATTATCGCCTAGGTTATAATGAACATACCTAATATTATCTTGTCCATTTACCTTTATGTATATATTTATTGGATCATATGTTATAGCTATTTTATTCCATCTATCTTTATCAAGTGGCATATAATGCATGCTTTTACTTGTTAAGGTTGTATTACTTCTATTTTCATAATATTCTAAGTTTATATTATAATTTCTATCTATATAGATATTAAATAAATATTTATCCTCAGTTACACTACTTAATATGTATCTTTTTGAATTAGTATTTGATGAGTCAGGCTTAACCATTAGTATTATTGTTCCTTTAGTCTTTAATCCTAAATCATAACAAAGAGTAGGTTTTATTGTTGTATAATTCTCTTTTACATACTCCTTAGCATTAAAGACTATTCTTTTAGTTATTTCATCATAACCAAAAATATCTTTATCAGTAACACCTATTGGTTTTATTCCTTTCACTGATTCTAATAACCCATTTAAAGTAATAACATCAAAACCTTTTAAATCATTTGTGTAGTACTTAACTCCTGTTTTACTCTCTATATCTTTATGTGTATAGAGCTTTAACTGTGTGGTACCAGTACATCCTATACCTATATATTGGTATTCTACCTTTGTTGCTTCTTCGTCTATTACTTTCTCTTCTTGTTCTTTGCTTTGTCCTGTTTTTCCTAATGTGAAGTAGTTAACTTCACCTACATAACTTCCATTAATATTAATTATTTTACTTTGATCATTATATATATATTCTAAATGTCTGCTATCAGTTATTATTTTTAAGTAGTTCCACTTGTTTAAGCCAAATGTTATATTAGTATTTAAATCAGAACTATCTTTAACTCTTATATAAAGCTTATTATCTGTTTTTAATACTAATGAACACATTAATACATTATTACTTTCAAATGATAATAAATTTATTTCACTTGTTACTTCACCATTTACCTTAACACTTGCTTCTAACTCTTTTCTGGAAGCAAACTTATTTAAGTAATACTCTTTATCGTAGTTGTTTTTCCCATAGTATTTTCCATCTATTCGTTTGCTATTTACTGAATCAATATTTACTGATACATATCCATTTTCACTTAGACCTATACTACTTCTTCCTTCTTTTTCTATTTCACATAGTTTATACTTAGCTACTTTAGGTTTATCTCCATATAATAATACTAGGTCTTTATTGGCGATTAACTTATCATTTAAGTCCTTATTTACTATTTTTTCAATAAATCCATCATATGTAAATGGTATAAATTCTTCCTTATATTCATAATCATAAGCACGCACTTTACCATTTTCATTAATTACTTTTCTTTGGACTCTATTATTGTTATCATATAAATAATTTATTACTTGATTATTTGTACCTTTAGTTAACTTTTCCTCAGATATGTTATCATTTTCATCATATACATATACTCTTTCTTTCTCAAGTCTATGATCTTTGGTTTTGATTAATCTATCATAACTATCATATGTAAATGAATATATGTTATTATCTTTATATACAATTTTACTTAATCTATCATAATTATCATAAGAATAATTATAACTATATTCTCTTTCTTTATTTGATTTTGTTATTAAAGATGTTTCTTTATTATTCTTTTTTGAATTATATTCATATGTATCTAGTATTATCCCATTCTTTTCGACTTTTTTTAATCTTCTATATACATCATAACTATATTCTACACTTTCGTTACTTACTGCTTTAAGTGATGTTACTTCATAATCACTATTATATGTTATTTGGTTTGTTTCACTTATTAAACCATTATACATTTTACACTTTGAAATGTTTTGATAATCAGTATAAGTAATTTCTTTTGATATTCCACTTGAATACTTTACTTTAACTAAATCACTATAAGCATTATATGTATATTCTACTTTACCCATATTACTTTCTTCAGTAAGTAAGTTTCCTTTTGTATCATAAGTCATATTAGTTTCAATACCTCTAGATACATCTTTTATTTTTATTATGTTTCCAAAAGCATCATATACATACTCTTTACGTTTTCTTCTGTAATCATTTCTTAAGCAAATTATTCTATCATAACTATCATATTCTATATCTACTATCTCACCACTTGAGTATCGCTTTCTAATTATATTATTATCCTCATAATCATAATTACATTCTCCTCGTCCTGCTTCTATTCCTTCTACTTCTCCTCTTAAACCATATGTATAGTTTACATTCTTTTTATTAATACTTAACTGTGGATAACATAAACATAAATAACCTGTACCATTATAAGCTATTTCTATTCTTATTTTTGTATAACTTTGTTTAGGACATATTACTTTGTTTATTACTTGATAATTTGTAGTTGTATAATCAAAATAACTAGTATGTTTCTCACAAATGCTATCGTTATTATATAATGTAATTATACATTCTAATCTTTGATTACAAGAAAAGTTTGCTTTACCAAATATATTAAATACTATCGTATCTAAAGATGTTCCATTTGTTTCTATTTCTTTATATATATAACTTGTATCATCAGGAAATGGTAGTATTTTTAAGGCTTCATAGTCTAGTATCTCACCATCATTATAATAATTTACTATGCAGTTTTCTTTTATCCATGCGTAAAATGACTCATCTAGAATATTACTATCTAACTTTACAACCTTTTCTTTATTTAAAGTAACTAAATCTTTACTTACTACTCTTGCCATAGCAACAAACTCATCACGAGGTGTTACTTGCATTCTGATTTCTTTTGCTTCGTTAAAGTATAGTTTGGTTACTTCGTTATAACTATTCTGAATAATAGTTCTATTCTCACTTTGTGTATATGTATCACAGTTAGTTAAACCTTCATCATAATTTACAGATGTTACTTTTCCATCTTGTGCTATATTTACTGTGTAAGAGTAGTTTGTGCTTTTATCAATAATAGTTTCTTTGGTTTGCGTTCTTGTTATTTCTATCTCACTATATATATTTGTTTTAACTGTTTCACTGCTATTTAACTTCTTTGTATAAATCTTTGTTACTTGGCCTTGAGTAATTATATTTATTTCTTTATTTTCTTTTGTAAAGATAATTCTTTTTAGTTTATTATTTTCATATACGAAATTTACTTCATTACCATATGAACTTACTATTTTACTTAGTTTATCTACATTCCAAGTAAATGATATATAAGTATTATTATCATATTTTATTTTACTTAGTTTATATAAACTATAATCATTATATTTAGTAAATACTATTTTCTTTTTACCATTTATTAATGTAAATTCATTAAATGGTGAAGTATATATATAACTAAAATCCTCATAGTTAAAATATATTTCTGTATATTCATCTATCACAACTCCATCTTCATTAGTAATCTTACCTAATCCTGGAATTTCTTCATAAATGTCTTTTATAAGTGATTTTATATAATATGTATCTATATTACTATACATATTATATAACATAAGTCCTCTAGCCTTATAGTCTAAAAACATACTATATGATGGCACTAAAGTACTTGCTAGTAAATCAACTTGCACTGGTAAAACCTTATTATTTGTACTTAAGCCTTGATAATAAATATCATATGATAAATCATAAGTATCTAATAAAATACTTGCATTACCTACTTTATATTCCTTTATTCTCTTTGTCTTTGTATCTGTGTTAGTAAATATTATTCCTGATACTACTCCTGTACCTCTTCGAGGATTCTTTATCTTTAGTTCATCTCCAGAATAATCAGAATATATTTTAAAACACACTTCAGTATATCCCATTATAAAGTCTTCATCATTTAATGTCTCCATTACAAGTTTTGTAATATCCATTGTAATAGTTTTATTTACTCCATCATAATGCACTTTATCATATGCTTCACCTTCTAAATTTTTATCGGCATCTGTTAAGTCATTATATCTTAATCGTGATAAATTAACATATTCATCTGATTTCTTAAGTAAAAAATTACATTCATTTGACGATATAGCTTCAAACGAAAAATATATTTTACTTGGAAATGAATTTATTAAACTATACACATTAACCCTTACAAACATTGTATAACCTGCTATATTAGGCTCTAAAGTACTATATAGATAATCGCCTTTCTTTAGCATTATAACATCAAAAGTTATATTTGAATTTCTTTCTTTACTATTAATTTTTTTTGCCATTTTTCTTTACTCCTATTAATTTCTTAATTACTTCTTTGTCATTAAATAATGTTATTTTACCTTTTTCAAGACACATTACATTTCTATTCCCTCTTCCAGAAACAAAAGTAACATTCATCTTTCCTTCATCGTTTGTAATATCTATTGCTTTCTTAATGGCCTCTTTACGATCTAAGCACATCATGTATTCCATCTTTCCCTCAACAATTTCCTTCTCTAACTCTATAAATGGATTTAAAATATCTCCTCTATCACTTGTTGTGATGATAAGATAATCAGCATTATTCAATATATACTTAAAGGCAAAGGAAACAGCTTCTCTCTTGTCTTTAGTTAGTGTTTGCATATCATGACCACTATCCCAAGACGCAAATCCTAAACCAGTAGAACCTGTAACTACTATTATTTTTCCGATTTCTCCTCTTTCTTTGTATTTCTTTAATATCTCAAGCTGAGGTACTAAGTTTAAACTTACTATTATTTTTTCATACTCACTTACGTCTATTACTTCATCTCGACCAGGAATTTTTATATCTTTTATTACTTCTCTAAATAAACTATCATCCATTAGCTTTAATTCACTTATCACACTATATGCACATGTTATATTAAAACTTGAATATGGCATTAATAGATTAGAATCTATTACTATTTCTTCTTCACCTTTTTTCAGTATAAAAGTTATTCCCTTTATTGAATCAAACTTATCATGATTACTTTTTATAATATAATCAACATCAAAATCAACACCTCTTGCCTCTTTTAAATATTCTGAAGTAAAAGTTGTTATTTTCTTATCATAATTTAATTCTTTATACAAATCAACTAAATCTTTATCTGTTAGTGACATAATAAACTTCGTATCACTTGAAGCTTCTCTAAAGAATTTCTTTTTGATATTTACATAATCAGGATATAAGATATCATTTTGTTTAGCCCAAATATTTGTTATTACTCTTATATCCATAGGTATATCTTTCGTTATACCTTTGTTTATAGCTTCTTCATTTACTTCTAATATCAAAACTTTAGCTCTTGCTTCACACGCTTCTTTAAGGGCATTCTTTACCATCTCCATACTTCTCATAGGATTCTCTACTGCTTCATTTGCTTTGTATATCGTATTATAAGAAAATATACCAATACTTGAATATAGTATTGCTTTTATTCCTTTTCTCTTCAAATACTTATATATTATATAAGCTGTACTAGATTTACCTCTACTACCTGTTATACCTATAATTGTTAGTTTGCTTGCATCTTCTATTTTACTTAAATTAATATTTTCTATATCTTTTAAAATATTTCTTATTTTCATCTGTTTATTCATATTTAGTCTCCTACAGGTGTATATGATGTTATAAACTCTATTGTTATCTCTGCATCAAATAATTTTTTGTTTGTTTCTTCTTTGTAAACGCTAAAAATCGGTTTGAATTCAACCGTTGCATCTGGGTAAAAGTTATACCTCTTAAATGATATATTTATTTTATATCTATTATTTTCTTTTGATATCGTTTGTATAGCATTAAATTTTGTTCCATTATAATCTCCATCACTAAGATATATTCTAAATGGTGAATATATAACATAACTATCAACCATAGTTTGGTCATTAACTGTTCTTCCAGAAATAAATACACTTGCTCTATTAGGTATTATTATATTACCTCTAACTAATGTATATGTTTCACTTGCTATACACTTTTCCCCAATGCTTCTGTTTTCACTATCCACTATATCAGTTACTACTTTATACTTTGTATTAGTAGTAGTTTTTTCTTTCTTAACATCAAATTGTAAATCACAAAAATCTTCTTGATATAGCTTTCTTACTACTTTATTAACACTTCCATTTTCTTCCTTAAAAGTAACTATTAAATAATTAACAATACTTTTAGTAATTCCTTCCTTTACTTCACAAATTTTGTTTAAATTGTTTTCGTAAATCAAATACTCTTTTTCTTCTTTAGTAATACTATCATATGATGCTTTTTGTATTAAAACAAAATCATCTGATATAATAGTTAAAGCACTAATATTTTTTTCCATTTAAACCTCCTTTTTTATTAGTACTTAGGGTCACACCCTTGTAAGGTTATTATACCAAAATATGACATATTAGGCAAGTGTTTTTTAAAAATTTTTATTGAATTTTTATATAATATTTTTTCTTTATCCAAAAGACTTTATAAAGATTATCAAAAATAAAAAAACTAAAGCATAAGCTCTAGTCTTTAGATATTAATCTTGATCACAAAACATTAAAATTCCAGAAATTAAACTTACAAAAATTAATTCTGTCAAAAATTCTTGTGATAAAATTTTATCACAAGAATTATTTACATAGACTTTATTATTTATCTTTTTTATTTTTTAAAGTTGCATCTAAAATTGTGACGATAGCAGCGAAAACTACACCTGCTATAGGCCAAATAATCCATGTAAGACCCCAGTTTTCTGTAAGAAAACTAATTAATAGATAAACTCCTGTTATTATAAGCCAATAACATGATGAGAATGCATCAATAATACTTCTGCTTTTTTTATCTTGAGCATATTCTTCTTCGCGGAGTAACAAATTATATGTTCCCATAATCATTCCTGCATATGTGAATAAATATGTGGCTACACTGCAACATAATAGCAAAATACAAACAGCTATTATTATGTATAAATCTTCGAGAGCAACAGAAAAGGAAACTAAAAAGATAACTCCTATGAAACATAGAATAATTCCTAAAACAATATGCATATTATATTTGTTTTTAAAATTCTTCTTTTTTTCGGAAACAATTCCTTTTACACCATATTCTAAATCAAAGTCTTCTTTCTTTAGCTCTTCATATTCACTAATTTGTAATCTTGAATATACAAATATCGTTACGGCAATCGCAACAAGCACAAATAAGAAAATAATACCGAATAAGGCTGCTAATGATTCTTTAACATATCCTGAATCACTTAAACCAGCAAGCAGAATTAAAACTATTGGTGAGCATACGCATAAAGCTACGCCTATAGCTATTTGTTGTGCTGCTTTTTGCCTTTTAGTAATACATTCATTAGCCTTGGAAATAGAAACTTTCTTCTTTTCCTCTTCAAGAGGTACAGAATCTTCTATCTCAATTTCATCCTTTAATAAATAATCGATTGAGACACCAAACAAACCACTCAAGGCAATTACCTTATCAATATCAGGTATTGATTGAGCACTTTCCCATTTGGAAACTGCTTGTCTAGATACACCTACCTTATCAGCTAGTTCTTCTTGGCTTAATCCGTTCTTTTTACGTAATTGAATTAATTTGTCTGCAAATATCATAATATAAAATCTCCTTTATTTAATATACCTAAATTATATTATGTTTACTACTTACATACAACCAAGTTAACCTTGAAATTTGTAAACTAGCAGTTGCATTTTTAAAAACTTGCATTTAATCGATTATAATTGGGTCATCATCATCATCTTGTTCTAATCTTTTCTTCTTTTTAAAATCTTTAGGGAAGAAAATATAGAAAACTGGAATAGTTAGAAATAAAACCCAACCTGGATGCCACCAATGGCATACAAATCCTAAAATTAAATAAACAATAACCACTAACATTGTATATGAAATAGTTATCTTCTTTAATCCTGTAATAAATGGAGCAAGAGGAACTAGTAAAAATACTAGCCATGCGTAATTCTTATGCTCTGGCAAATAATAATGTAGGAGCACAAAAGCTATTAGAGCAATAAGAAAACTTGCGGCAACAAATTTTTCACGAAATTTAAATTCTTTTTTCATCATTGAATAATCTCCTTATAATACTTTATAATAATATCATTTTAATTTACAAATGTAAAGTCTTAGCAAAAAAATAAAATAAAATATGGAGTCAAAGCTCCATATTATTTAATTTCAATATAACGTTTTTCAGGTTTCTTTTCTTCTTGTTTCTTAACATTAAGTGTTAATACTCCATTTTCTAGTTTAGCTTCAATATCTTTTTCTGTAACATTGTCACCAACATAGAAACTTCTTGATGTTGAACCATAATATCTTTCACGTCTTATATACTTACCATTACTATTCTTTTCATTTTCACTATTATTATACTCAGCATATATTGTCATATATCCATCTTCAACTGATACTTTGACATTTTCTTTCTTTACTTGAGGAAGTTCTACTTCAAATGAATAATGATCACCTTCATCTTTGATGTTTGTTTTCATTAATTCATTATTTGTTCTCTTGTATTCTTTTCCAAAAAAGTCTTCAAAGAATGGATCAAAGAATCCTAATTTATTTGTCATTTCATTTTTCATAATCATTCACTCCTTTTAATTATTTAATACTTTATTAGCACTCTTCTATCTCAAGTGCTAATAATATTATACCACAATTTTTAGCAGTGTCAATAGGTAAGTGCTAAAAAAGTTAAATTTTTTTAAAAAAAATATCTATGTTAAGAACATAGATATCATTTTTGTTTATTTATAAGATTCTTATCAATAGGAAAAGTAAAATATGTATCTGGATAAGGTTCATCTATCAAATTAAAATGCCACCATTCCGAGTTTATTCCTTTAAAGCCATTTTCAATCATTATCTTGTGTAATAATTTTCGATTATTAATTTGCTCTTCTGTTAAGCCTTCAGTATAGCTTGAATGAGATACATCACCGAAGTTATCAAATACTCCACCCATGTCAACTTCTTTTCCTGTTTTTAAATTAAATAATGTTAAATCTATAGAACTTCCTCGAGTGTGCCCTGACTTGCTAGCAATAAAACCTTTTTCGAATAGTTCTTCTTTTTTTGTTTCTGGGTAAAAGATTTCTTTCATTCTCGTATCATTTATATCTTTTGCCCATCTCACAAAATGATCAACAGCAGTTTGTGGGCGATACGCATCATATACTTTAAACGCATATCCTAGTTTTTTTGCTTCTTCATTAGCTTTTTGTAAAGCAAGGGCCGCTTCTAAAACAACAAGAATAATAGGATCATCATAACCATCTATTTTATCACCAATAAAATTATATGTTGTATGGTATCTAACTTCTTCAATTATATCAGGAACATATTCCGATAGAATAACAAATCCACTTGCATCATTACTATATTTCATTTGTTTCCTCCTCGTATAATTATAAAAATATTATACTATATTAAGCTTATTTTGTAAATATTGCATAATAAAAACTCTATAGTTTTCACTACAGAGTTTATTACCTTAAATAGAAACTATTTTAATTCAGCAAAGTATTTAATAGTTCTAACCATTTGTGAAGTATATGAATTTTCATTATCATACCAAGCAACAACTTGAACTTGATATAATCCTTCACTAACTTTGATAACCATTGTTTGAGTTGCATCAAATAATGAACCATATCTGATTCCGATAATATCACTTGATACTAATGGTTCTTCAGTATATCCAAATGATTCAGAAGCTTGTGCTTTCATTGCTGCGTTAACAGCTTCAACTGTAACTTCTTTATCAGATTTTACAACTGCTACTAAAATTGTTGTAGATCCTGTTGGAACTGGAACACGTTGAGCAGATCCGATTAATTTTCCATTTAATTCAGGAATAACTAAACCGATAGCTTTTGCTGCACCTGTTGAATTAGGAACGATGTTAACAGCTGCTGCTCTTGCTCTTCTTAAATCGCCTTTTCTATGTGGGCCATCAAGAACCATTTGATCACCAGTATAAGCATGAACAGTTGTCATAATACCAGTTTGAATTGGAAATGCATCATTTAATGCCTTAGTCATAGGAGCTAAGCAGTTTGTTGTACATGAAGCTGCAGAGATAATTTGATCTTCAGCAGTTAAAGTTTCATGATTAACATTGTAAACGATAGTCTTTAAATCTTTTCCAGCAGGAGCAGAAATAACAACTTTCTTAGCGCCAGCATTGATATGAGCCATTGATTTTTCTTTAGAAGTATAGAAACCAGTACATTCTAATACTACATCAACGCCTAATTCTTTCCATGGGCAGTTAGCTGCATCTTTTTCAGCATAAATAGTAATTTCTTTTCCGTCAACAACGATTGAAGATTCTTTAGCAACAACTTTGTCGCCTAATTCATATCTTCCTTGTGCAGAATCGTATTTTAATAAGTGTGCTAACATCTCTGGAGATGTTAAATCATTGATGGCAACGATTTCGTATCTGTCATCATTAAACATTTGTCTAAAAGCTAAACGGCCAATACGGCCAAAGCCATTAATAGCTACTTTTACAGCCATAATTCATTTCTCCTTTTTGGTTTATTACCTTATATTTGGTTTTCTTTACCTTCTATAGTATACCACAGTTCCCAAATAATTACAATTATTTTTTAAAACTTGATAACTTTTTTAAGCGTTTTCGTTATTTTTAAGCATATTTTCTAATTTTTATATTTTTTTATTACAAACAAAAGATTAATTTTATACTCAATAATTAATTTTAATAGGACTTTTACCACACGCTTTAAACTCACCATTTAAAAATCTACTAATAGCGTAGCAACTTGCTTTTTGGTATCCATATACATTTATATAAATAGATATATTGTCATAGCACATAATATCATAAGGTGAATCAAGCCCTATAACTATAAATTCTTTATTATTTTTTGTTATCGTATTAACTAAATTTATAATCTGAGTCTCATTTTTAGTTTGTACGTTCGAAAATGCTAAAACAATAGCATCATATTTTTTAACTAAAGTATTTAATTCACTAATAACATTCTGATTTACTTTATTTATATCAAACGTATCAACCATATAACCTTTTTCAGCAAAATAATCTTTACAAAACGAACCTAAGGTATTAGTACTAGATGTAGACAAATCAAAACTACAATTGCTAGAAACAATTAGTGTTTTCTTTGTTTTATCTAAGCCCTTAAAATCACCTTTAAGCAAGGTTAAACTTTCCATCGCCAGTTCATTATTAAACATTTCATTTTCTAAAAGTTCTTCTTGCGTAAGAGGAGAATATTCTTTTTCCTCAAGTAAACCTTGTTTGATTTTTTTAAGAAGAATTCTTCGAACTGATTCATCAATTCTTTCAGTACTGATTACACCATCTATAACAGCATTATATAACCCTTGATAAGCCTTCTTGGCATTACCTAGTCCTGTATAAGTCAAAATATCAGCCCCAGCTAGAACAGCTTTAACACTAGTTTCATCATATGAACCAAAATATTTTGCTATCGCATTCATCTCCATAGAATCAGTTATGATTAGACCTTCAAATCCTAATTTTTCACGTAAAATATTTTGTAATATTTCTTGTGATAGTGTCGCAGGGTACTCACTATCAATTTTACTAAAAATTATATGTGTTGTCATAATTGAATCAATCCCTGCATTTATCGCACTAATAAATGGAGCTAGTTCCATTTGCAATAATTCTTCATAGGTCGATTCAATCATTGGCAAACCATAATGAGAGTCAACCGATGTATTACCATGACCTGGGAAATGCTTACTAGCTGCTAAGACGTTAGCTTCTTTTAAGCCTTTAATCATATTAGTACCATATAAAGCAACTTCTATTGGATTATCCGAATAACTTCTAACCCCGATTACGGGATTTAAATAGTTATTATTAACATCAAGCACAGGAGCAAAATCAGTATTAATCCCATAGCTTAAAAGCTCCTTGCCCATAATTAGACCAACATTATAGGAATTCTTATAATTTCCTGTAGCTCCTAAAGCCATATTGGAAATAAAATGTGTAGCTCCATTAGTTAGGCGAGCAACTCTTCCGCCTTCTTGATCAGTAGCAATAAAGGCTCTAATTAGATTATTTTGAATCATACACTCTTGTATTATTTGTGACATACCAAGAATTGTTTCTGGATTATTTACATTATAGCCCATGTAAATAATATTGCCAAAATTATACTCATTAATTGCACTAATTAACTCATCTGAGCAGTATGTTCCTGTAAACCCAGTAACAAACATTTGTCCTAATTTCTGATTTAAAGTCATTTTGCTAAGTAGTTCATTAGCTTTAGCTATACTTTTTTCATCTATAACATTTTCTTTTTCGGAAATGTTTATCTTTATTTCCGAAAATATTTCTTGGTTATCTTTTAATGTGGCTTTTACTGTAACCTCCCCACAAGCAAGAGCTAAGATATAACCATTATTTATAATAGCTTTTGTTTTGTCACTAACTTCCCATTCAAGATCCTTTCTAATGTTACTATTATATTTAACCTCTATAAAACCAATTTCACCTGTTTTAAGTTCTTCTTTACCTGAAAGTGTAAAATCTCTATCACTATTAGGCAAACACGTTATTTGAATTTCCTCAAATATATCTTTTTCAGCTTCAAGATAGACTTTTATAGTAGTTATTCCTTCTTTTAAACCAACAATAAATCCTTCTTTAATGGTTATTATAGATTCATCGCTTATTTCAATTATAGTATTTAAATTTTGAGGAATTGTTTCTATTTCAAAAGGAATAGATTTTCCCACTTCAACACTATTTAAAGTCTTAATTTTCACAGCCTTTTTCACATTTTCTTTTACTATTACTTCATATTCACTATTATTAGTTCCTATATACGCAATTACTTTGGCTGTTCCTACTTTTTTCGCCTTCGCTACACCTTCACTAGAAACCTCGAGAATAGATTCATCAGATGATTTAAACAAAACATCCCCATCAGGTTTAGATGTAGCTGAAAAAGTATACGTTTCCCCAACAAGCATACTACTTATACCTTTAATCGATATTTCATACTTTTTCTCGATTACCTCAACTTTATGTTTTGCCTCTAAGTCTTTATATTTACAAGTAATTATCGCATTTCCCTCACTAATTCCCTTAAGAGTATTTTGAACAACCTCACACACACTATCATCACTAGATTCCCAGGTAACATTTTCATAATTAGCATTTAAATTTATGATTTCCCCTACTTCGATTTTCTCTTTAATATCTATAAGTAATTCTTTCTTCTGGCAGCTAACTAGTAAACATAGTAATAATAGATTTAAAACAATCAGTAACTTTTTCATAACATATTCCATACTTTAAGCATAATTTTATCATACATTCTAGATTATATCAAGACTTGTAAATTTAAGCTGTCTTGATTTTTTCTTGCAAACGATTAATTATACATTTTCATTAATTTAACTCATTACATAGAAAATTTTTGTATAAATAGAAAGATATAAAAGCTAATTTATTATTTTTATTTGTTTTATAAACTAATGTATGCTATAATATAGGTGCTTTGGTTTATATAAAACTTAAAGTATAAAAATGTTAATAAAAGGATATAATAAATTAAAAGATATAATAAAAATATAATAAGATACATTAAAAATATGATAAGATATAATAAAAATATGATAATTAGAAAGGAGACTAATTATAATGTTTACAAGAATAAAAAAATCAATTTGGTTTAAGTTATTATTAATTTTTATACCTATCTTCATAGCTATTTGTGTTGTCTTAGGATTAATTGTTGTTTTGCTAATTGCTATTGCTGATGGCTTTGGAGGTATTTCAAAAGAATTTGATATTGAATTACAAAACCCTTTCTCACAAATTGCCATCAAAGAGAATACTACTATAACACTAGATAGACTTGATGATGAAAAAAGTCATATTTATGTTATCTACGAAACAGATGCGGATTTAGCTGGCGAAGTGTATTTCTATACAAATTCAAGTATGTACAAAATTAATTACCTGGAAGTAGATGGAATCAAACAAACAACTGATTCAGGTTCGTATGTCATTAATGCTACGGGAAAACACGATATAAAACTAGAATTAATCTATGAAATTAAAATCGATAAATATAGAAGGTACGAAGGATTCTTTGTTATAAATAATATTCCTTCTTCTACTCTTAAATTATCTGTCAACTTCAAAATCAAAAATGCTGAAGATCTAGTTAAACAAGACGAAAAAATAAACATCGTCACTAAAACTTCTTCTCTTAAATACTATACACCTAGTGAAAGAATTCCATTCTACCAATTTTATACTGTATTCTTCTATTTCACAATCATTTATACAGTTGGAGGAATTACCTTTGCAATAATTGTATTTGTGAAAAGCCATAAGGAAAAGAAAGCTATAGAAAAAATTGAATAAATAAAGGTGGCAACAAAGTCACCTTTTTATTATAATAAAAGTCTTATATATGAAAAATATGAAAGGTAAGGAAAAATATGTATCTATTTACAAAAATCAGAAAATCAATCACGTTTAAAGTTTTATTTTATTTAACTTTTTTTGTCATTTTGCTATGCATTTTGGCTCTCGGTGTTGTATTCTTTTTATTATTGGTGGTCATTGCCGGTTCCATGTGGAGCCCAAAGGATTATACAACCCTTGCTCTACCTATTGACAGTATTTATTATGATTCTTTCGAAAATGTACAAATCAATATCACAGAAGCAAATCTTGATAAAAAAGAGCTACTTGTAGAGTACACAGGTGATATCACTTTAAATAAAGCAATCAACCTTTATCAATACGATAGTCGTAATGATGATTCTTACAAAATAACTAATATCTATATAAATGGTATTGATGTGCCTATTACTGAAAAAACTACTTCATCAAGCTATTTTTCATTAAATAGTTTAGATAAATTAAATTTAAAAATTAAAATGCACTACTACAACGTTACCTTTGAAGAGTTTGATGACTTCCAAGGTTTCATAGTAATTAATTCTATTCCCAATTCGACACTTTCGATACCTGAAGGATATAAACTTGCTAGCCACCAAAAAATCACTGAAGATCTTCAAGTAAAGGGAAAAAAAATAATTATCTCTTTTCCTGGTTTTTCTCAAAAATATAAACCAATTATCGAAAGAATTCCTCTTTTTAAAGTTGTTGAAGTTATTTTGATAATTAGTGCAGTATATGTTCCTCTAATGATTATCTTCTCAATAGTTGTCTTTACAGGATCATTTATCGAAAAGAAAAAAGCTAAGAAACACTTAGCTAGTTAGGTTATGTGCAAACATAGCCTTTTTATTTACCATCAATATAATCTAAAAGTGCTTTGCAGCCTTCATATATTTCTTGATAACATTTATCAAAATCTCTTGTGTACCAAGGATCATCAACATCTTTATCACTATTAATAAAGTATAATAGTTTTTTTATTTTATTTTCATTATCAGTACTCATTACTCTTCTAACATTGTATAAATTTTCTTCATCCATTACAATAATAAAATCAAATTTATCATAATCTTCTTTAGTAATTCTTCTTGCTTTATGAGTACCATAAGGTATTTTGTGTTTATCAAGAACTTCCTTAGCAAGATAGTACATAGAGTTTCCGACTTCTTCAAACGAAGTTGCTTTTGATTCAATCAAAAAATCATCACGATTTTTGTTAGGTATTTCATAATATATTCTGCCATAGGGGAACGGCATATATTTCCATGGCATACAAATAAAATTTTATGCATTATTTTACTCCTTAATTTTTATTAATTAAGCTCCATCCCAGTGATTATCGCAAACGTTAGTTTCTTTATTTATAACTCTTTCAGTGTTTTTAGTTTTCTTCGAAAGTATTTTATTATATCTTTCATTTGATAACAAATATATACATTTGTTATCATTTTTAAAATATTCAAACCCTAAGTCTAGAGCTATTTGTTTATCATAATCACTATTCATTTTCATATATATTATGTTAGTCTTATTAAATAGAAAATCACATATTTTCTTTAAACTTTCTTTAGAATATTTGTTATTAATGTTTTTAATAGTAACCATTAGCCCATCATTAAATTCATTAACATATATTTCCTTTAAAGTTTCATTATCATTAGAAATGATTTGCAAATGATAGTTATCTTGGAAATCATTAGTATTTAGTCTAACATTTTCATTCATAATAAAACACCATACGAAGGTAAATTAAATAACTTTCGTACATAATCTCGATAAAAGATACCCCATTCCTTCAAATTATCATCATCTACAGAAATATAATCATTAGAATTATATTTGAATATTGAAGCACTTCCTTTGCTTGATGAGATATTCCACGCAATATAACTTATGTTAAGTTTATTTAAATCTTCATACCATTTATTTATATAATCATAATATATCATTCCATCACCAGTATTTTCCATTCCTCCATGTTCAGAGACAAAAACTGGAAAACCTTTTTCGTATGCTTTTATTATGGAGCTAGCATTAGTTTTATCACCCGCATAAAAATGGTAACTATACATAATATTATTAAATCCTTCTAAGGGACTGGCCATAACACTTTCTAAATCAGCTGACCATTTAGGGTTGCCAACAATTACAATACCATCGGAATTTTTCCTAATCTCTGTTATGACATTTTCCGCATACTTCTTGCAATCATCCCAACTTACTGGTCCTGATGGTTCATTCATAATGTCAAAAAGAATGTTTTCATTTTGACTATATTTACTAGTTATTCTCTTAAAGAATTCTAAAGCTTCTTGCATATAGTAAAGAGGATTGCGATCGTTAGGATCTTCTGCACCTAACATATGCCAATCTACTACAACATACATATCAAGTTTAGTAGCAAAATCTATTCCTCGACAAACTAGTTCAAATAGTTCTTCTTTTCTAGCTTTGCTTACGACACAATACCCATCTTCGCTCGTATATAGAGATAAACGAATTACATTAATTCCAAATCCATTACGTAATGACTCAAAGGTTTCATAGTTTACATATTTTCCAAACCATTGTAATCCATGAGTTGATAAACCAACAAGCTGAAACTTATCACCATTCTTATCAACTAAATCTGCACCTTTAACGCTCAATTTCCCATGTGAAGAAAATCCATTTAAAACATAAGCAACTTTATTTTCACTTTTATGACAATTCATACATTCTTTATGTCTTACTCCATAACTAGACTTACTAGCTTCTTTATCTATAACATATTCATATTTATGTCCTAAAGCTAATAAAACTTTTTGTTTATAATATCCACAGTCATCGCATTTAGTGTATATTTTTCCATGTTCTGTACACGTTGGTTCAATTGTTTCTTCATACATATTATGAGGTTTTTCAATTTCCTTTTCTTCTAACACCTCATGACAGCGTTCACACTTAATCATAGCCATAACTGGTATTAAACATTCAGCATCATCAGGAAAAATAGTTTTCTCGATATGCCCTAAAGCCTCACCTTCTTCGTATCCACACTCACACCTTTTAGGAAGGATGCAAGTAGGTTCTAAAAACACATGTTCATGCTTTTTTATAGGCTCACCACTAGTTATACCACATCTTTTACAAGTCATTGGTTTGTCAATTGTTGCCTCAAGAAAATCATGCCCTAAAGGAAACCCTTGTTCTAAGCCACATTTGATGCACTTTTCTTTGTTGACGCAAGTTGCTTCTAAAAACTCGTGCTTACATTCTTTATTACAGCCAAAGATAGGGATTAATATTAATAATGAGAATAATAAAAATAGTTCTTTATTCATAACTTTAAGCTCCTAGATATAACTATATTATTATAAACTATTTTCGAAAAATATGCAAACAAAAAGGATAACCTTTTTAAAGCTATTATTTTCCTGTTTTAAATCAAAACTAATTTTTTGGGGTTTTATTCTATAGATTTGTGATTTTTACGCAAATATTGCATTTAAAACAGTTATTTTTGCTTTTTATTCTTACTACTATTATATATTAATCTATTTAAAGCATATACAAAAAAACTAGCCATTACAGCTAGTTTAGTGATTATAAAAATTATATAGTTTAGTTTAATCTTTATAATTATATTTATCTTGTATTAATTAAATTTTTTAGTATGAAGTTAAAGCACCATCTAGGGCGATTGCTTGTCCGCTTATATAACTAGATTTTTCACTAGCTAAGAATAAAACTAAACTTGCAACATCAGTAACATATCCACTAGGAATCTTAAAAGCAGTAGCTAACATTGCGTTTGCTAAACCTCTTTGTGAAGCATTTGCAAATGCACTTGGTTCAGTCATTTCTGTATGAATTCCACCAGGACATACACAATTACATCTAATACCATTTTCACGATAGATAAATCCTGTATTCTTTGTTAATCCAACAACAGCATGTTTTGCCATTGTGTAAGCAGTACCTGCTTTTCCACCGCATAATCCAGCGATTGAAGCAATATTAATAATATTACCTTTAATATTATGTTCCATAAACATATTAACAGCTTTTCTTGTTGAATAGAATGGAGCCATCATATCAACTGCTACAACTTTATTAATGCATTCATCTGTTACTTCACCAACAGGAGCAAAATTATCTAATACGCCAGCATTGTTAACTAAAATATCTAATGTATTATATTTTTCAAATGTGAATTCAATAATCTTTTCATTAGTTTCTTCTTTTGATAAATCACCAACGTAAGGTATGATTTCACCTTTGTAGCCTTCACTTTTAGCTAAATCTCTGATTTCATTTAATCTTTCTTCTCTTCTAGCTACAGCAATAACTTTTGCACCTTCTTTTGCAAATTGTAATGAGATCTCACGACCCATACCACTACTTGCACCAGTAACAACAATAACTTTATTTAGAAATTCCATTTTTGTACCTCCATATTTATTATTACACATTTATTGTAATATAAACATAAGCAAAAAACAAATATCTAAATTGTAACTGATATATTGATATAGTTATATCGATACATTTGTATTAATTGATTTCAAGGAACTTTTCAATTTCCTCTTCTGTTATCTTTTCCTTAACAAAAATATCAATTAATGTTTTATAATCATCTCTTATTTTTTCTAAATCTTTACTCTTTATTTTAGATTCAATAGTTAAATCTTTATTTTCGGCTTTAACATCATTTGCTAAAGAATCATAAAACTCATCTTGAACAAATAACATTGGAACTAAACATTCATTAATTATATATTTTTGATTTTCTTCATCATATTCATATAAATATTGTTTTCTAAATTCAATATCATATCTACGTGATAATGTTTTTGTACTAAGTCCACCAACTTTTTTTGAAGCAAAAGCATATGCTAAGCCATTAACAAAAAGTTCTTCTTTTTCTGTTTCTGGGTTAGTAATACTTTGTATTTTATTTATTCCACTTATAGTAGATAAATTAAACCATAAAGTATTATATGTGATTTTAGAAAGTACTTCTTTGATTTCATATCCAATAAATGATCCAGTTTCTAAATCGTATAATTCATTTATATAACCAGTAAAGCCAATCATCGAGCTTGCTTTGTTGCCTACACAAGATACATACCCATCTTTAACATAAAAATCAGCAGCACTTTTGATTCCTTTTCCGCTTATAGTTAAATACTCACTAATATGACCTTCTACTTCACCATCATCATTACGACTCACACTAAAGTATGCTCTACGAACACCTAAATATTTTATAGCAAACGTATAAGAATCATTTTTAATTACATAATGAAGTTTGTTTCCACTTCCTATTTGAAGGTAAACATCTCTTTCACCTGTTACGATATCCATACTCATTGATATTGCAACTGTTTGAACACCAAACATAGGAATTTCTTTCGTATAATCAAGTTTATAGCTTATTATCTTTCCATCAAAGTTGATTTTCACATTGTATATGCCACTAGCAAATTCATAGCTTGCTGTATCACTTGGATTACTATCTAAATAGTTATTAAAACTAGCTACAGATGTTGTTGCTAAGTTTTCAATAACTTGCAATGAATTAAAGAAAATAATTGATTCATTGATATTTGTTATAATCATATTCCATTGTTCACCAAAACTATTATAGTTAATTTTATTAATGTCTACACCTTGTGTATAATCAAAATCATTTTTACCTAAATGATTTTCAGGTAACATTGAGTTAGGAATATAACTATAAGGGTTTAGTTTATAACCACTTAATAGTGTTTTTAAATATTCACCAGTTTTTACTTTTTCATTAAAAGAAGCATATAAAGTTATATTTTCAGTTACTTCAAATGGTAAAACAGCCTTTGAAGTAAGTTCTTTATCTGTACACCAACAAATAAAACGAAAACCTTCTTTTTGAGTAGGTTCTAATTCTGTAACCATTTCCCCATATTCTTTAGTTATTGTTGCTATATCACTTCCACCCATGCACTCAAAAGTAATTGTATATGTTTGTTTTTCTTTCTTTATAATAGCATAATAACTTTGTTTTTGTGTGGCTGTTAATGTATCAACAACTTCACCATTCTTTGTTAAGCTCCAGCCTAAAAAAGTATATTTCCATTCAGGAGTAGATTCTTTCGCATAATCGTAAGTTACTTCTGCTCCTTTCTCGTATTCTTGTGTTTTTAATAGATTTCCTTCTTCATCTAAAAAAGTAATTTCTACCTTTTCCTTAGGATTTTCAATTACATTTTCTTCTTTACAACTTACAAATAAAACGCTCAATAAAATAAGTAATAATAATTTATATAAAACTTTCATTCTTTTACCTCGATTTACTGGAATAATCATTGATACCTAGAATTATCAATGATTTTTCTAATTTGTTCAGGTTTACTAACACCTTTAAAATTAATATTATTTCTATTAGCACCTTGAATAATTACATCACCATAGCCAAAAAGTCCACCCCAAAATGAAGACTCAACTGTAATGTTTTCAATTTTATTCAAACTCATCTCATCACAGTGAACACTAATCCATCCATACTTTTCAATTACCTTTCTATTAGTAATCACCATTTCTGTAGTATTATAATAAATAGTTAGTTTAATCGCTTTAATTAAAGGAATTAATAATAACCAAAAGCCAAGTACTCCCCATATCCATGCCATTACTAATTTTAATGGATGGAGACTAACCCTTTCAATAATTACTTCTTCATTTGATAAAACATTGTTCTCTATATAACTCATATAAAAACCTCCTTATGTATGAGTAAATATATTATACCCCCCCAGACTCATTTTGTCAACATAAATTAGTATCTTTGTCATTGACATTATTTTTTTCAAGCATCCATACCAATTACTATAAACACTAAAGTTTTCCCCATTATTAAAATAAAATCTCCTAAGGATAATAAACTTAGGAGGTTTTTAATAGGTATAAAATATAAATTAAAATGACCTTAGTTTCCTAAGATCATAACTTTTATGTATTATTTTAAGTTTTCTTTCAAAACTCTAAGAACTAAGGCTTTACGTTCAGGATTTGAAATCATTGTTGTCTGTGGTTCTAGTAATGAAATATATCGCATTTTTATTTTCTTATTTATTTCTTCGATTTCATAGTCATCATATTTTAAAGTTTCATTTTTAGCCTCTTCTTCAAGTGATTCTTTTTCATCACTAATATATGAATTTAGAAAATCGATAATTTCTTTTTCTTTAGCTTCTGGTTTAGAGGTAAATTTACCAATTACTTCAGTTTCTATAGTTTTGCCTTTATGGTCAAAGATAATTCTATCTAAACTATCAACAGAATTTAATTCGGTATTTATGTACATTGGAAAGATTTCATCACCTTTTTCATAATTTTTTAATGTTTGTTCGCCAATATATATTTTATAATAATCACATATATCTTCAAGTTTAGGAAGTTTAATATTATCTCGAAAATAAATTTCATCTTTATTATAGCCAATAACTGATCCTCCAACTCCATAGTATGAATACTCGTATCCTGTTTTTTGTTCATATTCTAGAGCATCTGCCATTACTTGGCCCCATCCTCGGCTTGAGTATTTAACCACTTCACCTGTGTTAAATACAGGAACCCAACCATTTTCTTGATGATCATATCCTGATATTATTAAGTCTTTTTCCCTGATTTCGCGAAGTAAAGTAATATATGCATTATCACTTATAAACTTCATTTTTGGGAAAAGGTCATCATCAAAACTTGTCCAACCAATAATTTTATATTTCATTTTAGCCTCCTAAATTAACTCATAGTATGAAATAATCGTTTAACAAAAATAACAATTTAAGCAAAGAAATAAACTTTATTTTACAAAAATAAAGATTATTCCATCATTTCCATAGTCAGGATCATCTTTGATTATCTTTGAAAAATTGTTTTTGTTTTCATATAAATCTGATGTTTCAGTTACTAAAGTGTTCTTAACTTCACCAGGTAAATATCCTTTTATTAATCCTTCTTTTTGCATTTTCTTTAATGACTTAATAGCTTGTAATTTCGAAAAAGAAACAACACCTGAGGAACCATAACCAGTTAATATTTTAAAGTTATCTTTTTCCGTTTTTACAATACTCCTTAAGACTTTGCCTATATTTTCTTTTCTAATTTCTCCATGAAACTCTCTATATACCTTCATTATTTATCTCCTAATACTTTTATTTTTTTGATCTTTTCTTAGCTTTAGCCTTCCTTGTTAGTGCACATTCTAAACTAACATGATACATTTTTTGCATTGTATCTTCATCTAAAGCTAAATATTTAGTTGGTATAAGAACTTGACCGGCAAATTCATTTGCTTGCCAATCAACATCTTCATAGTACTTACATTTATCACATTCTTCAAACTCAAATCTCAAAGCAATATTTTGAATAAAGTGAAACAATTCATGGCACAAAGTAAATGCGGAACGATAGATTCCTTGCTCATACTCTTCAATAACTGACCTCTTTATATATATAAAGTTCTCTTTAGCATTATAAATTGCTACACAGGACTCATCCATTAATTTTGTATCATTATCTACTATTTGATAAGATAGTAGTTTCTTTTCAAAAAAAGTATCTAATACTTTTATTATTGGAAAGAATTCTGTTTCTTTTACATTAAATTCATCACGAAGTTCAAGAGCAATTCTTTCAATATTCTTAACAGATAAAGGATTGGTTTTAATCATCTTGAAGAACCTTCCTTAATCTATCAATTAACTCATTAGAATCAGTGTTAATCTTACGAGAAAACTTTAAAGAAGAATCAGATGAATTAAGATTCATCTTCATAACTTCTTCTTCAACAAATTTATTAGTCTCACTACTTGCCTTTGTAAGCTCATTTTCTTCGCTTGTTGAGAGAGTGTAAGCACTAATTATTTTGTTTATCACATCACTAGTGATTTCCTGCCTACCAACTTCCATAGCACTCAATTCAACAATTGTAATGCCAAGTTTATTAGCCATTTGACTTAAAGAATCAGTACTACGTATTTTTCTTATGTATTGTCCAAATTTACTTATCATTTTTAGCCTCTTATATTAATGCATAATGTACTTATTTAAACTATGTCACAGTAAATATTATATATAAATTATACAATAAAAAAGACAATAATGCAATTGTTTTTAAACGTATTAATCACAAATAAAAATAAGGACATAATATCCTTATTAAAATTCATCATACTTCTTAGAACTACTTTTAGCCTTAGAAACAGGGTATTTAATAGCATTCTTATCCATTTTCTTATTGACTATATCAACAGGATCAAGATTCAAAACTAAACACATTTGTAAGCAGTAATTAAGTACATCAGCAAGTTCTTCTTCTACTCTTTCTATATTATAATCATCACTCCACTGAAAGCATTCAAGTAGTTCAGCAGCTTCAATAGAAATTGATTTTGAAAGATTTGTAGGTGAATGAAATTGATCCCAATCTCTTTCTTTATTAAATGTATCAATTCTTTTAAGTAATTCATTAAGTTTATCCATTGTTTTCTCCTCAAATAATTAGCTAAAAAATTACCCCTCTTATTAAAGAGGGTGTAATGTTATGCTGTACCTATATTATACATCATATTGCATAAAAGTGCAAATGTTTTTATACTAGCAAGTGAAAACATGATCATTTCTATAGCTATCAACATATTTTAACACACTAATAAATTGTGTTATTTTTAAATCATTATAAATGCTTAATTTAAAATATGATAGAATTTATAATATAATTTATTAGTCTACGAAAATTTCAGGGTAATTTATTAGAACCGTTTTTAAACTATAATTCAATTCATCATTCGTCATTTCTAAAATTTTTTTACTAATATGAATCGACTTATTTTCGCATTTTATATATTCTTTATATATTGATTTTAGAAGCACAAGTGCTTCTTCTCTCAAAAAACCATATTTTTGCAATAAAATTATATATTCATTACAAGTTCCATATTCAACATATTCGTGCCAATCATTTATTAAAGCATCTTTCCCATGAATTTCCACTATTGCTTCCGACAAACAAAGAAAATAAATAGATAACTTATAATTAATTACTTGTTCAAGATCTGTCATTACATCGTTTATTAATTGATTTTTGTGCTTTTCAGAATCATCATATTGTTCTAAATGATATATTGGTTCGTAAAAAACTAAATTTCCACCATGACTTTGATAATATTTAATAGTATCTCTTATTATTTCACAAAGCCCACTACTTTGCATCCATTTAATTAGTATAACAGTATAATAATTAATACTTTCACCTTTTCCTAATGTTCCTTTTTCATAAATATTCCATTGAAATATACGAGATAATTTTCTCATAAATTCTAAGCAATCATCATAAACAAATGAATCAGGATAATTTAAATTATGTTCTTTAATCTCTATATATAAGGATTTCTTTTGCATAGCAGATAAATTAATATCATCATTTTTACTTACAATTGATTTGAAACGTTCTCTAATATCAATGATATTTTGTGGTGATAATACTTTATTTTTTCGGAAATCTCTTACGATATAGCTATCATTTTGGCTACAAATATCATACAAAAGCATATTAAGGCATTTTGTGGCATATTCATATGTTGATTCATTAAATTTTTTATCTTTAAATTTTTCGTCAGAATGCAAAAGATTAGTTTTGCCTTCAAGTAAAATTTTTACAATATCGCTTTTATGATGTAGTTTTAAAGCATCAGAAGGTAACAATGTTTGATTTGGAAGTGGATTAAGCAGAACTTGTTCATAGTAAGTTTTTTCATTTTTTTCACCTATAAACAAGAAAACATTACCAAGTTCATTAAGAGTAATTCGTCCTACTCTCCCCATCAAATTAAAAGCGTCAATTTTAGACATTTTTGAACTTGCCTTTTTGTAATCAAATATAAATAAATTATCAATTGGTACATTTACACCTTCTAGTAGTGTACTTGTACAAAAACAATATTGAATTTTTTTATCTCTAATGAGATGCTCAATATTTAAACGTATTTCAGCCGGTAATGCGCCTATATGATATGCAATTCCTTTCCTAATTAGTTTTGCTAAATAATATTCCTTATGTATTTTTTGTTCAATAAGTTTTGCAACTTTCTCTAATTCATTCTTGTCACATTTACTTTCATCTAGTAAAACCAATTTACTCAATTGCATAGCATAATTAATAGCTTTTTTTGCCGAAGACACATATACAAGATTTCGTTTTCCTTTACCTATTAATAGCAAAGCAGACATTTTATTAGTAATCTCACTAGGCAAATCACCACATTCAACAATATCATTTGATAGGTTATTATAAATACTGTACTTTTTATTTGTTAAATCTATGCATATCTTATTCTGCAAAACCGGTGAAAATTCAAATGCTTGTCCAGTCGCATCATTAGTAGACAATGAATAAAAATTTGTCAATTCAAGATAAATATCAGGATTTGGAATAACTGGAGAAGAAAAATAAATCCTAACATTGTTTCTCTCTTTCAGCATATCCAAGATTTTATAATATATTATGCTTCGCTTATCTTTATCAGAAATCTTATGTGCTTCATCAATAAACACAAAACCATATTGAAATTCTGGGTGTTTTAAAAGTGCATAATAAAATCGTTCTGGAGTTAGTATTGCTATAAAACGCTCTTTGCTTTGCAGTGACGCAATTGCAGTAACAATTTTATGCTTACCAACACCCAAGACATCTGAAAACTCATGTATAACTTTATTTGCAATTTCAAAAAGTAATGCTCTTGTTGGAACAACTATGACAAAATTGTCTTTACTTCCATTCTTTATTTTATTATGAATATAATTTGTGATTACAAAAGTTTTTCCCATAGAAGTTGGAGCAGAAAAACTATAGAATTGATTACTTTCTATTTCATTAAAAACTATACGTTGAGCATCAAAAAACTCTTTATCTGTGTTAGGAATTTTGTTCATTATTTTATGAGATTCTATTTCTATAGTCCTTAATATGTCAGCATAACAGTATTGTTCATTTTCAACATTAAAGGAACTAACTGATGCAAAATTTGAAACATTTATATATATACTATGCTTAAAAAAACTCACTTCTTTTTCATTAGGAAATAAATATGATAACAAAATAACAATTTGTTGTGCCATATTTTGATGTTTTTCATTATCAGAAAGAGATAATATATCAGCATAACGAAGTAACATAGCATATTCATTTTCATATATTTCAAAACAGTTATTAAATAGTGATTTTGAATAAGCGACTAACAGATCATTGTATTTTTTCCTAAAAAACAAATCATTATTTATTTCATCAAGTAAATAATATGATAAATTATGCTTATCCATTTCTAATCTCTCCCCATTCAAGTTTTGATTTTCCAGATGTTAAAGATTTCATTATTACTTTTCTATCGCGCGCTGCATTATGAAATGGTAAAAAATAAAAATTAAATTCATAATTGCTAATTCTGTATTCCTTAATTTTTTTTATTATATAAGCTTTTAATTCCATAACCTGTTTTATATTTTCTTCAATTACTTTTTTAGCGTATACATCATTTGTATCTGATGTTCCATCATAAGTAATAGTGTATCCAATAAATATACCAAAAATAGTTTCTGTAGGTTTTCGTGGTTTCTGAAGAATATAACCTTTAAGAAGTTCAGCTTCTTCTTTATCGAAAATTTGATCCATTAAGTGAGTATTTAAAAGATTTATATCTTGTGTATTATTTGATAAATATCTATCGATAGAAGATAAAGCATTCTCAATAGCTTTTTTAAGATCATTTTGAATCTTTGCTTCTCCTATAACAATTTGTAAAATTTTTTCACCTTCGTTGTTTATGCGGAATTTACAATGGATACCATCACATCATTTAACATAATCTTGTGAATTCGTCTTTAGTTGAACTTTGCTTAATAACTTCGGTGCTTTTAAGTGGCACTCTAAAAATAAATACAACAAAATTTCACCAAGTTCTCCGCCAGCTCCATCATCAGTATCATTATAGATTTTTCTAAGGTGGTCCAAAGCTTCAAGAATAATTGTTATATATTTTGAATCATCCTTTTCTATTTGAGAAAACCTTTTGCGAGAAAATACATATTTAGCAACATTTGGTAAAATGTATTCATACATTTCATCGTAATTAAACAACTTATTCGAAGTATTCAACATAAACATACGAAGAAAATTTTTATTCAAAATATCAAACTCTTCTTCTGAAACTTTATTAAAAATATTAAATCCTTTTGAATAAGAAGTAGAACTTATACAAGCCATAATTTATTCCCCTTTTTAAATAATTTTTTACAACTAAAAATACTATTTATGAAATAGTGTTAATTAATAAATTAGATTATTCTATGCATAAATAAAGTCCTCCCATTTACTTTATTTATATAGTTTGAATGCGTTGTACTTATATTATATAACATAACTGGAAAAAAGTCCAACATTTTACGATTTATTTTTACATTTTTTGATATTTTTACTAATAACAAAAAAACTAGCACTATTATAGTACTAGTTAAATACAAATTAATCTTTGCTTTTAATTATAATATTAAGCCATTCTTCAGTGCTTCTATCTTTCCTTACATCAAATGACTTATACATTTCAAGAATACTCAGGTTATTTTTATCTATTATTTTATTAATTATATTTTCATTTATATAATTAAAATATCTTTCACCTTTTATTTCCTTATCACCATACTTAAAAGAACAATAAAGTATTCCATTTTTATTTAATGCTTTAATACATTTCTTTATAACTTCTTCTAAATTTTCTCTTCTTACATGTATAAGTGAAGCACAAGCCCATATGCCATCATATATATTATCATCATTAATTTGTTCTACTGCTTCTTCTTTTACATTAAAACCTTTTAACTTCATATTATTTACAAACTCTATAGAAGTATCGATACCATAAACTTCATATCCTAGAGATTTAAAATAAATCATATCTCTGCCACTGCCAAAACCAATGTCTAAGATTTTACCTTTTTCAGGTAAATATTTCAAAAACTTTTGGTAATGCATTTTCATATCACAATTAATTGTGTTTTCAATATATTCTTTTGAGTTAGCATCATAATAATTACTCATATTATAACCTACACTCATAATAAAATTTTTCTAAATAATTATTTTCAATTGATAATAATAAGTCATCTTTATATTTACCATTTAACAAATTAACTAATTTTTCATTTCTTTGTTTTAGTTTACTAATTACTTCTTCGCTAGGTATACTATTAGATTTTGAAGAGTTATATGATTTTGATGTTACAACTAAATTCCATATATCATCTGAATACATAAAACTCCAAGGAATAACATGATCTATTGAAATATTATCATTTTCTAATTCTTCTCCTGTATAGAAATCAATAACTTTTCCATCTTTAAACTCTTTTAATAATTCATCTTTATATTTAGATAAGCTATTACGACATAACTTTGCTTCAGATATTCCGTTTACTTTGTTAACAATTTTAGGACAGAAATTAAACTTTTCTAGCAGTTGAGTCCATTTATAGTTAAGAAGTTTAGATAAAATGACACTATATTCTTTTAACAATTCCAACTCATTTTTATTGATAGATATAAAAGAGCCTTCATCTTTGCAATATCTATATAAATTAAGTTCATCTTTCCCAACTCTTTTAAAACGGCAGCTAACATTCTCATGTAATGTTTTAGATACATTAGACACTACTTTATTATAATAATCTTTATTAAGTTTTGGTCTTGCTTCATCGAACCAAATTGGAATAGTAGTATTTGATGTTTTTTTATATAAATCTATTAATTCCATAGTATATTGACATATCTTAGGATATTTATCTTTATAAGGAGCTTGTTTTAGATTAAAGAAAAATAACTGGTTCCAATAATATTTAATCATACATTCGGAAATATCATTAAAACATATTACTACATTTTCACTTTCGAATTTATATTTATTAAATGATATGCACTCAAGAATTGCTCTACCCCAAGCTAACTTATAAGTATTATCATTATTCATTTGTTCTATGACTGTTATCCATTTATTTATATAATCATTTATCATTTCATTAACCTCATATGCTAATTATATCATTATTTTATAAAAAATGAAATAAAAACATAAATAAAATAGAAAAAAAGAATAATTTTTATAAATATAACTTTATAAAAACTATTCTTATAAATAACACTTATTATCTATTATTTAGTGATATATTATCATTCTCAACAACAATTTCTTTCGCTATTGTTTTTAAAGAATCTTCGAATCGTTCTATGATTGCATCTCCTAAACGACTAAATCCTAATTGTTGTGCTAATAATCTAAATAAACCATTTTTATTTACTGTAATATTTTGTTTGATTACTTCTTTGATTCCTAAAGCAATTTCTTCTAGTGCTATGTATTTGATGTCTCTAGCGTCTTTATTTTGAGGTACACGAAGCATAGGTATCGCTTCATCTTTCTTATATATAAAGCCATCAAGTTTTATAATTTTATCGCCAAAGCAATTTTTCAATAACCTGTTACATTCATCTTTAACTACACTAGTTACTTTTTCTCTATTGAAAAGAAACGAAATACGCCTTAATAACCATTCTTCAGATATTGGTGCTTCAGTCTCAACTATTTCTTTTATTACTCTAAAGGCATTTCTTTTGTATTTTACTGAAAGTATTTCTTCGTCTACTTTCTCATATTTAGGAAATGCAAATGATTTTACTTCAGCATTTTCCTCAAACACTTCATCTAAAGTAATTTTGTTATTAACTTTCACATTAACATTTTCAATAGCTTTTTTTGCAGCATCTAATAAGTTCTTTTTTTCGATTTTGTTATTTCTGAACCAATCTGTTGACCATATGCGATAAAACTTCCAACCCATATTTTCTAGTATTTCTTGACGCAAGCGATCTCTATCTCTTGAACTCTTAGAAGAGTGATATGATGCTCCATCACATTCTATAGCCAAAACATAGTTTGAAGAATTAGGTAATTTCAATCCCAAATCAATTTTAAAAGATGAACACCCTACCTGTGTATCAACACTATAACCATTTTCTCGCAAGAACTCACATACTTCTGTTTCAAACTCAGAATCATATTTATCAAATTTACTAACCGATATACTTCTTTCAAGGGCTATTGTTCCATTCTCAGCATAATCTAAATACTCACGTAATAATCTTGCTCCGTTAGATTGTGCTTTCGTTAAATCAATATCCGTATAATGCATTGAGGAAACAACCTGTACATTAACTTTTGCACGAGTAATTGCCACATTTAATCTACGTTCTCCACCTTCACGATTTAAAGGACCAAAGTTAAGTAATAATCTTCCTTGAGAATCTTTACCATATGCTATACTGAATATAATCGTATCCCTTTCATCACCTTGAACAGTTTCTAGGTTTTTTACAAAGAATGGTTCGTTTTTATCATATCTGAAAAATGATTCCTTAGATGGATCCTTTTTCCTTCTTTTTGATATCAATCTATCTATTAAGTTTTGTTGAGAGATGCTGAAAGCAACTACTCCCAAACTGCGTTCGGGATATTTTTCAATGTTTTCAAAAACCAAATCAACAATCTTTTCCGCCTCTACAAGGTTTTGTCGGCTTTTACGATCAAAAACACCAGCAACATAATAATAATTTACACCTGTTCCTGATCCTTCTTTTTTTGATGAAGGAAAAGTAATTAAATCATTATCATAAAAGTTCTTATTTGAAAAAGCAATTAATTGCTCATATCTACTTCGATAATGCCACTTTAGTCTCTTTTGAGGGAGAACAGTTGCACATATATCAAGAATTGATTCAAAATTACTAATGTCATCATCTTCATCTGTATCATCCTGCATACTCATGCTATTAAAGAAATTGCTAGGAGGCATTTGTTTTGAATCACCAACAACAATTAACTGCTTACCTCTATAAATTGCACCTAACGCATCTTGAGGGAAAATCTGCGAAGCCTCATCGAAAACAACAACATCAAATTCAATGTTTTTATCTAAATATGTACTAACACTAAGAGGAGACATCAAAAAACAAGGTTTTAATGTTTGCACTAAATCTCCTATCTCACTAAAAAGCGTGCGGATTGGTTTTTGCTTACGTTTCTTTTCTCTTTCACGAGCTAGAATCGAAACTGCACTTCCCTGAGCTATCATATCCATATTAGGTCTTTGAGCTGACAAAAACTCTTTAATTTTTACTTTATTTATTTCAAAGTTGATTGCATCTTTACTCATAAAAGTATTTACAAGTTCATCGTGTTTAACACGAGATAAAGATTGCAAAACATTTGATGAATGCAAAATATAATGTGCCCATTGTGTGTAAAAGGCCTTTTTATATAACAAAGTAACTTTCTCAACATTAAAGTTATTGTTTATAAGATAATCAATAAACTCTCTTAACTCTAAGTCTTTTAAATCACTTAATAATTTTACAAATTCACACCAGTTATCAATATTATCAATGTTATCTAAACAATCCTGATATTTTCTGTGTAAAAGATTAGTCTTAGCTGTCCTAACATTATACTCACTCAAGTCAAATTTATTACAAATTGATTCTTCAGAATCTTTATAAATGTTAATCTTACCATTTAATAAACCTGAAGCACTTGCAAACTCTTCTTTTTTATTCTCATAATCATTTAGTGATAGATTAGCTAAGAAAGAAAAATCTATTTCAAAAGTATAAATACTTTGTAACTCTTTTACCTCAGAAAGTAAAATATCAAAATCCGTATTAACACCTTTATATGCTTTGCCAAGCTTATCTTTAATATCTTTTTCAATTAACATAAACTCTTGTAACTTTTCTTGATAAATACTTAAAAATTCCATATATGAGGCAGCAAATTTATATTTTAGCTTCTTACCATCTTTTTTGCATAACCTTAACTCTTTAAGTATTCTCCTATACTCTCCGCTAAATAGTCTAGAGAAGAAATTAGAAAACTGTCTTGTAAGCTTTTTATAAGTTAAAGATCCATCTACTTTATACACATCTTCATCAAATACTTCATCAAGTTTATTTTTATTATCTAAAATAATCTTTGAAAGTTCATACATTTGTTTACATTTATTAATAAACTCACCAAAATCTGTTTTCTTTAGTAATAATGGAGTAATAAAGTTACTCTTTTCCGTAAGCTTAAAGAATCTATCTAAAGCATATGCTTGATTAACATTCTCAACAATTATTTTAAACTCTTCACTAAATAAATCATTTAGTTTTTCAAGATTTTCGCACAATGATATTACATTTTCTAAATCAGTTCGAAGCTTTGAAACTTCTTGATAAGAATAATTAAAATGTGTAAATCCATACCATGGATTTTGATGATAATCAGCACCTATTGAAGGAATATAATTAATAAAATAATTTAATTTATTCTCAGCATTAGTTAAATAATACTCATGTTTATGATCTATATCTTTAATTAAAAAATCAACATCAGGTAATTTTCGATATAATGATACTTCCTCAAACAATTGATAAAGTGATTTATTAATTACTGGTCTAATTTCATGTAATTCATTAACATATTGATCTAATAGCCTTTGAGAAAAAATCTTACTTTCAATTTCCTTTTTCGCAGCAGGATTTAACACTTTCTTATCTAAGTTAATTGTATGCCAAAGTTCTTCTATTATATCTTTTTTATTAGCCTTATGACTATGAAGTTCTAAACAAAATTCATCTAGCCCAGCTTTCTTAAGTTTATCATAAACAACATTAAGAGCTGCTAACTTCTCAGAAACAAACAAAACCTTTTTACCACACGCAAGTCACTCAGAAATTATGTTAGTAATTGTCTGACTTTTTCCTGTCCCTGGAGGACCTTGTAAGACAAAACTCTTACCCTTATGAGCTAATTCAATAGCCTCTTCTTGACTTGAGTCAGCATCAACAACATTACTTAGTTCAATAGGCAGATTATTGTCAACTTCATTAGAAAATGAATCCTTAACATCTTCACCTAATAATAAACGTACACAATTATTCTCAAGTATTTTAGAACTATTTTCCATTATGTCTTCATACATATTAATTTTCAAGAAAGAAAAAGTTCCAATTTTACATTCTCTTGAAATAGTTCAATTAAGCTTTTCAATAGCTTTTTCTATAGCATCAAAATACCTTTCAATACTTTCATCTTCATCAAATTGTGCGAGTTCTATTCCATAATCATTCTTTAACTTAAACGAAAAGGTTGGGTTCAGAATCATATCATTATCAGTAATCTTAATTTCAAAAGGATCAATTGTTGTCTCTCTTTCAATAGAAATGGGAACAAGTAAAATCGGAGCATGCATTATTTCATTTGAAGAATCACTTTCAGTCCAGTTTATAAATCCAAATGCCATATAAGCAATATTTACACCTGTTTCTTCAAGCATATCTTTCGCTTTTTTGCTTATTTTCTGCAAACTAACACTAGGCTCAATCGAACTATTATAAATAAGAATCTGATTACACTTTTTGACTTTATTAGAATACTTTTCAATAAAATCATCTTTTGTTAGATGTTCTTCTTCTAATTCTTCATTTTGATCATCAAAATCGTCGTCAAACTCATCACTTATTTTCGAATCATATATTTCAAGTGTCTTAGAATGTTCAACCTTCGAAAATAATGTATAAATGTCAGGATATACAACTTCTACTGTACCATATTTTGTATTCTTGAAATTAATTAAATTGTTTCTTTTACCAGTATCTAATAATAAATCTGCCCATTTCTTTAACTTGTTATCATTCATTAATTTGCCCTCTTCTATTATATCTTTTTTGTAAAATAAAATATTTTGGTTAATAAAATTAAGTATTATTTCATTATCCTTAATATTTATTATATTACATTAATACAAAAAAGTCCAACCTTTTATTTGTAATTAATACAAATTATTATTTTTTTTTGCATAAGAAAAACTTAGTATATTGCAACTAAGTTCTATTTTATAATATAATTAACAATCTTTTTATCCGCCTCAGCAAAATCAATTTCTTGTAGTTGATCTTTGGCAAGCCACTTACAATCTATGTGTTCACTAAGAATTAATTCATCAAAAAGTGTGCATTTATAAACTTTCATTTTTATCTTAAAAGTATTGTATTCGTGCTCAACTGTAAGTAAATACTTATCGACTCTTATTGTCCCATTTAGTTCTTCTTTAATCTCACGTATAAGTGCCTCTTCATCGGTTTCACCAGTTTCAACTTTTCCGCCTGGAAATTCCCATTTAAAAGCACATTCACCTTTAGGACCTCTTTGGCAGCAGAAAATTAGTCCATTCTTTTCAATTACAGCAGCTACAACTTCATAATATTTTTTATCCACTTTTACTCCTCATCTGGTATTTCAAAATCCAAGTAATATTCTTTATCAACTTTGTTATCCAATAATACATCAAATGTCATTGTACTACTTTCACCATTTTTAGTTTCTCTCATATTAGTAAATTTACCAGTACCAAAGTAAGTAAATGGTAAGGTAATACCATCCTGTTCATCCATTTTTCTAACAAATAAATGAACAATTTTTGTATTTATAAGCTTCTTGCCAGAAGTATTTGATGTTGTTGTTCCATTTACACTTTCCCATTGGAAAACTTTACTTGATAAGAATTTATCCTTATAATTTAATTTTTCTTCTTTACTTTTATCTTTTTTTAGCCCTACAAAAAGATAAGTAACTCCATTATCATAAGTTTTTGTTCCTAATTGATATAGTAAACTATCTTCTAACAAAATTCTAAATATTTGTTCTTTGTAATAATTACCCATCAATTTAAAGGATCCTTCAAATTCTCCAAAGTCATTCTCATATTTTGTGATAGCATAATCAATTAAATCATTTAAATATGATTTTAAGTCATTACTTAAAATACTTATATTTAATTTATTGTTTGTGGTCAAGACTTTATCTTTTATTAACATTGTCAATGCATGATTTAATGTATCTAAAGTAACTTTTTTAGATTCATCTACTAAGCTATCTAAATTTACTTCATTTGAATTTACTAGATCTCTTAATATTAACATTTCATCATATCTAACTATTGGAAGAAGATCAGATATTTCATTAATTAATTCAATTTCATTGTCATTGAAATAAGGAATATTATCTTCACCTATTTTCTTTAAGAAACAATAATAAGATCTATTTTTCTTATTATAAACTTTTGATTTTATAAATCTTATCAAGTCTGGTGCTAATTCTGAATCAATATAATCCATATGTGATGGATATGTATCAATTTGCATAAACTTTTTAAAGTTATCATAATCAGCCTTCAAAATATTAACTTTATTAAAGTTTTGTTTATTTATATAATCAATTATTTCAATTTTTGAAAGATTATCAAAAAAGATTTCTACACCAGGTATATTTAAATTTGCGAAATTCGATCCAACTAAATCAGCTAAATACTTTTTCTCCATATATGATGCTTTACCTAATGTTCCTAGGGCCACAGCAATTTGAACAGATCTATCATAATTATTACCAATAAAGTCAAGAACTGTAACATATTCTTTTTGAGGATATTTTCTTAATCCTCTTCCTAGTTGTTGCAAGAAAACTGTTTGCGATTCAGTTGGTCTCAAAAATAAAACCATATTTACAGATGGAATATCTATTCCTTCATTTAATATATCTACAGCACATATTATCTGTAACTGAGATAAATCATTTTGTAAATCATCAAATGCCTTTATTCTTTCACCTAAATCGTTATTACCTGTTAATGCTACCGCACTATATCCCATTTCATTAAAACCATTAGCCATCATTTGACAATGCTCTACAGTATTACAAAAAGCTAATGCTTTTAACTTTGTATTTTCTTTTTTGTGTTTTATTATCTGAGAAATTATAAAGTCAATGTTTACTGATTTTGCGATTTCACGAGATATTTTTGCTTTATCATTACTGCTATAATCAGCATACGTATCACGAATACCATAGTAATGAAATGGTACAACCAAATCATATAATATAGCATCACGTAATCTAAGTTCAAAAGGAATGTTATTTTCAAATAATCCCATTACATCTTTGTTATCCATTCTCTCAGGAGTTGCTGTTAATCCAAGTAAGAAAGATGGAGTAAAATATGAGAAAATTTTCATACCTGTATCTGCCATTATATGATGAACTTCATCATATACTATATACTCAAATTCATTTTTATCGAATTCATCTAAATGCTTAGCAAGCATTATTGATGTTGCAAAAATGAAATCACAATTTATTTCTTGAGTTTCACCTGTATAATACCCATATGTACGATTAAAGCCGAATACATTTTTAAAAGTTGATATTGCACCCTTTAAAATTGCATCCCTGTGAACAACATATAAAAGTTTTCTAGGATTAAAATTTCTTGCATCTAAAGCTGCTAGATAAGTTTTACCTGATCCAGTAGCTGCTACAACTAAAGCTTTGTTAGTGCCTAAATCACGATATCTTCTTATCTCTTTTAGGGCTGTTCTTTGCATAACATTAGGAACTACAGGAGAGATATCATCATTAAAATAATCCATATCCCATTTTACAATAGAATACATCAGAGCTTTTTTATATTTTTCAATCAAATCAGATGTTAAAGGAAATGTATTAGAATATAGTTTATTAAATTCATTTATCACTTCACCAATAATTGTAACATCATTATTTCTATATAAAGAAACATTCCATTCAATATTTTTTAGTATTGCATATCTAGTTATATTTGTACTTCCTATGATGACTTCTGTTACATCATCATATACAAAAATATAACCTTTTGTGTGAAAACCGCTATCACCAAAACATTTATAATCTAAATGGCATTCAAAGTTTTTGTACTCTTTTTGCCATAATAAAAACTTATTTAAAGATGGAATATCAGTAAAATTTTGATATGTTGAGGTAATAAAACTTACTATTGCACCTCTTTTTAAACATTCTTCAAGTTCTTTTTCAAATAGAGATAATCCAGCTTTTTTTATAAAACTAACTGAAATATAACACATTTTGCAGTGTTTAAAAGAATCTTTAATTTTATCTAAAAATTTTATTTCTGTATTGTTAGTTATTAGAATATCTTTCATCGCACAAACCTCCTCTCAGGATATGTTATACCCTCTCACAACATGTTATTGTGATGAGTTATCACTTTATGTTATTTAATTAAATCCTTACCCAAAATCTTTGGACATCCAACTCTAAAGGTTGGACCATTATATTCATCTTCATATTTATCATGAGTTAAACAAGCTTGATTTGCTGAAAGTATTGCTTGAACTGACATGTACAAACATGTATCAGTATAATCCCATGAATATGCTTTTGAAATTAATCTTTGTAATTCATTATAGCCTCTAATTATTGCCTGATTAGCACAATCACCAAAAGTATTAACAAACCAAGCATCCTTTGTCTCAGTCACAGGATAATTCAACTCAAAATTCTTTATTATACTAACTTTAATAGTAATAACTCCTGATATTTCAATTCCAGTACCACTTATTTCTCCATCACCCATAAGTGCATGAATATCACCCATTGCAAGCAATGCTCCATCCACTCTTACAGGAAAATACACTGTACTACCTTTAGTGATTATATTCGAATCCATGTTACCACCACAATCAAAAGACTTACCTGAACTAATTTCTAATGACTCATGAGCAGTACCTATTACTCCAATCATCGGATTAATGTCTATTGTTAGATCATTGAATTTAACTTTATCATCTTTAACTTCAAAAGTTTTAGTTCTCAGCTCTGTTTTGTCTCTTAAGGCTCCACAGCCTTTAAAAGTACAAACAAAACCAACATTATCAACTTTTATGTTGAGTATTTCAACTTTTAAAACATCTCCAGGTTTAGCATCATTAACATATATAGGACCTGTAGCTGGATTTGAATGTATAGATGCTAATTTGCATCTATCATTTTCAGATCTATACATATTAGAATAACAATCTAATGTATAAACATCAATAGTATCATTATCATCACAATACAAAGCAGGTTTGTTGTTTTTTGAAAATGTATATATATAATTATCTTTTAAGACTTTATTCATATATTAATTACCTTTCGTTTTATTTTCTAATTTAAGAAATGTTTCTAAAAAACTAGAACTAATCACTTCACTCCCACAAATAGTAGGATGAACGCCATCATATAAGTAATAATCATTACCATTTACCTTTCCTAACTTGTCAAGTTTTACTTGTAATGGTATAAAAGGAATATCCCTTTCACAGCACATTATACGTATTTTATCAGAATATGTATAGATTTCTTTAAACTTATCAATATTTTCAATTGTTTCTTTACCTTCTAAAAAGAAAGGCTCCATAACAATAAACTTAACATTAGGTAGTCTTTCAAGTGTTTCCTCAATCATCATTTTATAAATATTAATAAATCTTTTAATATCTACACCATTTTGATTGTAAATCTCATGCCATATATCATTAATACCAATTAAAACAACTACATAATCAGGATTTTCGTTCCATACATCACTTTTAATGCGTGCATAAACATCGACTATACGACTTCCAGAAATACCTTTATTCACAAGTTTATATTCGTGTGGATAATTAGTTGATAAAAATGCTTCAGTAAGAAAAACATGAGAAAAGCCATAACTTGATGGATGATCTGAACATTCTCTATTTCTCTTCATATCTGTAATTGAATCACCAATAAATACTATTTTTTTCATGTTTTGCTTCTCCTTTATTTACATTTTTATTGTATTTTCTTAATTAACTATTTCTGAATAAATTATTTTTATATTGTTATCTGAGATTTCCTTCTTTAAAACACTAAGAGAATTATAGTCATTTGTATCAACTTTAAATATACCTTTTTCAATCAATATATTTATTAGTCTTGCAATATGTTTTGAATACTTATTTTCTATCATGCCATAATCTTCATCTTTATTCATTTTAAATGCTTCTAAAGATTTATCCTTAAGACCACATAGGAAATTCTTTAATGAATATATATTAAATTTGAATTTATATTTCTTCTCACTGCATTCCACAATACTAACTATAGATAGTATCAATTTCTTTACTGGATAACCCATTAGAGTAATTGTATCTAGTGATTGATTTTCCTCTGCAAATTCAATTGTATTGAATTCATTTTCATAGCAATCAGGAAAAACAGAATACATGCAACCTGTTTTATCCTCTTTGTAGTTTGTGCACCCGAGCATTCTTCTACCCGAATCAACGCCATATTTATCTTTTATTCTCTTTACAACTAAATATCCATCTTCACACTCTGGGCACTTGCAAATGGCCATTTTTCCACCCATTAAATCATTAGTAACAAATCCACATATTTCTGGATCATTTGAACATATCCATAGAGATTTATCATCAAATTTCTTTAATTTACTCTTTCTCTTTTGTAATGGATACCCACATATAGGACATTTATATTTTATTTCATTTTCTCTTGTAGGTGATAAAGCATCACCATATAATGGAATATTAGGGTGTGCATCTTTTAACTCTAAAATGAACTCTGAAGTATGATGCATTGGAGAAACAATATACACCTTATTTTTAGTTCTTGTTAAAGCGACATAAAATAATCTTCTTTCCTCAGCATAATTCATTGATTCATCTTCTTTTATTACTAATTTCATTATAGGATCATCATCTATTTTTGATGGAAAACCTAAAATATTATCTTTACCATTAATAATTACCACATTATCATATCCTAGACCTTTACTACTATGAGCAGTTAAATAGTGTAGATTTAGTTGTGGGAATTTTCTTGATTTTATTTGTTTTTTTGAAGAATCAAATAAATCATCAAGCATACCTATTTTATAAAATTCAAATCCATATCTTCCAATTAATAATACATCTTTCTTTTCAGGAAATTCAGTACATATAAGTTCTAAACATTTTTCAATTGCCAAACCTAAATTATGAAATGGTGAAACATTAGGCAATTGTTTGTACGAATCATCATAAGACACAAGTACAACAGGATCATCAAGTTTTTTATCAGATCTTAGTGATTTTTTAATTTGAATATCATTTTTCATAATAAAATCACCTGCTATGTTAATTAATTCCTGTGAATTACGATATGTTTTAGTAATCTTTAAAACATTAGCATCTTTCACAATTTCTTTGAATCTAGTAAACAAATCAATTCTCGAGCCGCTAAACGCATATATTGATTGCCAATCATCACCAACTGCAATTATTTTAGCATCAGACACCTTAACAAGTTTTTCACATAAATCATATCTTTGTAAGGAAATATCTTGATATTCATCTACTAAAATATATTTATATGTTAACATCTCATTATTCTCTATTTTTTTATCTAAGACAATTAAAGCATCATTTATCATATCCTCAAAATCTATAGCAGTATCGTCTTTTAATTTGTTATCATATTCCAAAGCACACTGATATGCAATATTTAAAAACAACTTTGTTCTTTCGTCATTGATTGTTTTCTTCCATTCATTGAACTTTAATAAAGAATAATTATCAATTTTCATTTTAGAAATAAAATCACAAATTAATATTATAAATTTATTAAAATATTTTTCCTGAGCGCTATTAATTATTTGCTTATATATTTCTTTTTTATCACGATTACAAAATGTTATTCCAGCTTTTTCTAGTTCTTCTTTTAAATGTGTTATTAAATCACGTTTATCATTATACTTAGAAAAAGTATAAATTAGTTTTGTCCCATGTTCACGATGTAATAAAATCTTTTTATTAACACTGTTTTTATATTTTTCTAATTCTTCAGCTGTAAAACGTGGATTTTTACCATCTTGAGATATACCAAAATGTTCGAGATAAATTTCTTTACCATTTTGTTTAATTAAAAAATCAGGAGTATATACTTTAATTGAATCACTGAATCCGTACCTATAAATTGGTTCATATTCATAATCTATACCATTAATATAAAGATAATTAGCTATACGACATTCGTCAATTGACCTTACTTTTTCATTATTTATTGTTCTTCTTGCTTTTGTTTGTTCTTCTTGATAATTTTTAATAGTTTGTTCCAAATCACTTTTCATCGTATAAAAACTATCATTGCTTAAAGCATTATATAAACTAACTGTATCAGATTCATTAAATGGTATTGATAAATATGAAGCAAAAAATAGTAATATTTTTCCTAGAAAAACTTCATCATCAATCTTTTTAGATAAAAAATTCTTTATTACATCATATTTATATGATGGTGTAACAATTCTGTGTCTTATTTGTTCATCATTTTTTATTATTGTATTACCAATTGAATGAAAGGTATTTATATTAACATTGATATTTAACTTCTTAAATCTAGATTTAAGCTCACCAGTTGCTTTTCTTGTAAAAGCTATGATTAAAATATCTTCAGGAGATACTACCTGTTTATCAATCAAAAACTTTACCTTTGCTTCTATTGTTGTAGTCTTTCCAGAACCAGCACCAGCTACTACCAAAGTATAATCATCATCAGATAAAACAACTCTTCTTTGTTCTTCATCTAATAAAATATTAGGATCATCTTCTTTTAAAATTGAATCTAAATAATCCTTATCACTTACTAAATGTTTACTTATATAATTATTATTGTGCTCGCTAATTAGCTCATTCATTTTCTCATAATTATTATAATATTTAAGAAGTGAATTGTAATCTAATTTATTCTTCTTACAATATGATCTCAATAAGTCACTTTCAGAAAGAACTTTTATAGATTCATAGGTATCCTTAGATAAAATGCATTTTGAAGAAACAAATTTTTTTGATAAATATATATCTTCATCTAATAATTTATTTAATGAATCATCAAAATTTTTAAACTCATTATACTGCACATTATCAGTTTTTTTGTTTTTATTAAAAAATAATCCCATAATTGCTTCCACCCTTATTAAACATAGTATAATTATACACTATTTTCCTTTTTTTTACAATTGTTAGTTTTTTGTTATTTTATCAAAAACAATTCCTATTTTTTTATAAAAAGAACTTAGCTTAAACTAAGTTCTAAATGCATTTATTCAATTCCTTCTTGAAAAGTACTAGAATAACTTATTAACTTCTTATCCTTTATTTCAAGAACAACAATACCTATTTTTTTAGTTTCCTTATGAACTGCCATAATAGCTACAGTACCATCGTTTTTGAGAGTAAGTGTTGAATACTTACTTACAGAACAAATATTTTCATCAAAACTGTACCAATCATAATCCACTCTCATTTTCGAGAAGAATTTAGTTTCGATGTAACATTGTAAGACTTTCGCATCATTTTCTTTTACTGACAACTCAAAATCAGTCTTATATGTTAAATAATCAGGAAATACTTCTATTTTATAATAATACATATAATCATTAAGTTTTATACCTATATAAATAACACCTGGCTTATTAGCATATAAACCATCATCTTTTTGTGTAACTAATGATTTATCATAGAACAATTCGAAATCAGTAATTATTTCATTAGTTTTAATGTTTGTAAATTTATTTGGTAGTATTATTTTAGAATTAATAGACATCTTAACATTTTTGATTTCTTTATAGAAGTCTAAGTATTTATTGTCATTAATTATTTCACCAATTTTATCAGTATATTCTTTATATACCCATTGATTATTTACTCTATCAATCAAACCAAATGAATAATCTTTATCTAAATGTGCTTTAGCACAATCCCAAAGGAAGCATTTTAAATTAACACTATTAGCTACTGATAAATAATACTCTAACCATTTAGCTCTTTCAGTATCATTTTGTTTGTCACGAAAGGCAAATTCAGTTATTACTGCTGGTATACCTTTTTGGGTATAGTTTTTATCGATTGTATGCATTACTTTAAGGATTTCAGATTTATATACTTCTTCTTTTTCAGTAAAACTTGATTCATCCATTGAAGGCTCATGTACTAGTCCAAAAGGATTATAAGCATGCAAACTTACCATAACATAATCATCTTTAGGCATCTTAAAATAAACATACGAGTCAGTATCAGTTCTCGTCCACCCTGTAGTTATAAATAAATGCCTATATTGGTTATTTCCTCCTTGAGCTCTTATTAAGTTCACAAAATACTCATTTAATTCGTTAAGAATATGAAAAGCTTCACCATCCACCTCATTGGTATCATAATTACGAGGTTCATTTAAAAATGAAAATATTACCTTTTCATCATAGTCTTTAAATAGATTACCTAATTGTCCCCATTGTACATTAACTATATCTAAAATTCTATCATAATTTTTATATGTCAAACTACTCCATTCAATGTTATAAGCATCATAACTACAGATAACTACAAACATATTTTTGGAAACAGCCAAATCAACAATTCTTTTTAACTTTTCTAAATATTCATTTTTAATCGTATAATCATCATTAGCATATTTCATCCATATAGTAGGGATAGTTAATACATTAATGCCTTTTTCCAATAGTAAATCAATGATTTTTTCATCATCATTGTTTTCGTCCATACAAGCTACATAATTCCAGCCTAAAGAAAATTCTTTTATTAATTCCTTCGATTTTATATCTCTTATTGTTAGAGGATTATATATTGCTTTATAAGTTTCATTTTTAGTCACAATATCTACTTCTTTATCAAATCCAATAAATTCATACATATACTTTTCGTAAACAGGGCATACTGGTTTTTCGCCCTTTTTTAAATATTGGTTTTCAGAACCAAACACCAGTTCTCCTCCCTCACCCGAAAATGTTATTGTATATAGTTCATTAGTTTGTTCATATGTCGCTATATACATGTTACCAGAATCTATTTTCTTCCACGACACGAACAAATAACCTTCTCTAATAGGGGCATCAGGGAATACAAGTTTATCATCGCTTGTTACTTCTTGAATACTAATAATATCACCATTAAAATCTATAAAAGACACTTCATATGTATTATTACATGAAACAAGAAACATAAATATCAGTAAAAAACAAGGTAAACACTTTAATAGTTTCATAAGCACCTCCATAATGGTAATATTTTTAACTTAAAATATATATTTCATAATCACAAAGAGTTTAATCAAAATGAATCTAAATAACTATTGCCATTATATAATATTAATTATGAAAAGTCAATATATAACCATTTCTTTCTAAACATAATAATTAATACAACATTATCTAAATATTTTAATGATAACATTAAAAAATGGTTTATGATAAAATCATTAAACCATTAATAATATATTACTTTTTAAATAAATGAAAATCACAGCAGTCTCCACCATAACCTAATGTTTTAGTTCTCGAAAAACCTATTTTTTTCAAACCACCATATGTAACATCATCAACATCACAAAATAGCTTACATAATTCTGGGCACTGATTTTCTACGCAAGCAGTATGCCATAAGCATTTAGTAATGGTTACATCAAAACTATTCTTATCATGTTTTTGCGTACTCTCCTGTAAATCAGTTTTACGCATGATTTTAAGGAATATTTTGCTGTAAATATTATAGAATCCTGGAACTAATTCCATTTTCACCATTGAAGCATGTTTTTTCGAACCAATTATTTCAATCATATATTTACGCATATGTTCATATGCTTCTTCTTTTGAAAATCCTGTTTCCATTAAAACCTTATATAAAGCTATACGAGGTAGAATTGTCTGGTTAAGTGTTTTCATTTGTTTCTCAGATTTATCTTTTGTATTTTTTTGTAAACAAGAAAACATCTTCTGCTCTTCATCAAATATCTTATAGCCTTTTTCTTCTCCAAATTCATCTATTAAGAATTTTTTAATTAGTTTTTGTTGTTTTATTTTCATTATAAACACCTCAAATAAAAGTTTTAAATTATTTAGTTTTAAGATTATTTAACCAATTTATTAATATTGTTCATACAATATTCTACAGAACCGCAGTTCCACCAAAAATCCAACCAATAGAACCATATGCTAGCAATGAAACACCAGTAGCAACTCTTTGAGTTCCTGAATCAGTACTTCCCATTGATATATAGCTTAATCATAATATCTTGTATTACATAGTATAAATTTCTCTTAACATGGTTATTACGAGTACCCTCAAATGACTATTATACTTCTTTTTTCACAATTTTAATTAATTCTTCAATCGAAGGTAATTCATTTTGTAAATTTTCTGGTAAGTAATCTTTAATTCTATATTCACTTACTCCCATTGGTTTATTCATATCTCTTAGGGTGTATTCAGCAATAACATTATTTTTGCTTCTACAAAGTAGTAAACCAATTGTTGGATTGTCATTTGTTTCTTTAACTTGCTCATCAATTGCTGTTAAGTAAAAACTCAACTTACCAGCATATTCAGGTTTAAATTCTTTTTCATATAAATCAAATTTATTACATTCAAGACCTGTTAATAATTTATCATCTTCAAATTTGAAATATGTATTTTTTTACATAAATATAATGCTTGGATCACTATAATGCATATTACCACAATACTCACCATCTATATCTTTAGGTGAGTTACTTACTATTACATATATAGAATCAATAACTTCGTCAACATTAACATCAATTTTACATCTGCCTTCTTTTAAGAATGTAACTTTTCCATCATTAGAAACAATAGCAATATTCGGATCAGATGATGTCCAAAGCACTTTAGAATATTTTGCATTTCGAGGTTTAACATCAAATGTTAACTGCATTTCTTCATTTTCTAGTGTTTCAATTATTTTATTAGGAAAATTAGGTTTAATAAAAACTAGCTTTACTACTTCTGTTTCCTTATATTGTTTTAAAGTTCTGTAATCATCGGAAAGCTTATTTATTTTATCTAGTTTTTCCAAACTAGTTTCGCAAGTAACTAGCCAAAATGACATATCACATGTCATACCTGTACTTGTTCTTTTATAATCAACATAAACTTCATTAGAATTTGCTTTAACTTTTAGTTTATGTCTATTACCACCACTGCCTTCAGAAAATACGAAAACAATTAACCCATTACTTTCAAAGTATTTTTCATCATAAGGTAATTCAATTTCTTCTATTTCTGATAAATCTTGCAAATCTACATAAGAATCAATTTTATAAAATTTATTAAAATCCAATCTAGTAGCAGTTTTTTTAAATTCCTTAAACTCTAAACTTGTACTATTACTTTTTGCATCACATCCACTACTAAACGTCAAAATTGAAACAAAAACTAATAACAATAAAATAATTTTTTTCATTTTTATTACTCCATATACTATATAATTATACCTTTATTTGTAAGTTTATTCAACTCACATATCTTTTACACAAATTTTTCAATACAATTTCTACTTCTATTAAGTCACTTATTGACTTGTTAGCCATAAGTGTATGGTTATTATCTATAAATCTAATTTTTTTAACTTTTCTTTAAATCTATTATCACTACCATAATTAACACATAAGTATATTACTATATTTATATATAACTTTTTTTCACTCATTAATCACATCAATTAATTTAAGTTTTAAATCTCTTTTTGTACGAAATTCCATACCAACTTCAAATGCTGAGTTAGGATGATTAATAAAATCTTTATCGATTTCTATTTTTTCATCTATTTGATATAAATATACTGGATATTTAACACCATCGTGAATTACTTTTCCTTCACTAATAGATAAATGTGAAGGTTTACTTCCAAAAGCAATTGCAAGTTCTTTAAATGGGGTAAAATCGCAATTTTCTGCTAACTTTTCGATTCTATATAAAGAGCCATAATAATAAATGCCTTCATCTTTTTTAGATAGTGTTAATACTTTATTGGGGTACTGAACACCTCCACCAAGACAGTGCCATCCATTATCTTTACATACATTTATAAATTCATCCATCAATTCAAACGGATTAGTACCTGGTGGCACTAGTACATCAGCTTTTAATCTATATTCTAGATCTTTTGAATTATCATGTTCTTTTACTTTTAATTTAAAAGGTAATTTTTTATCTTCCACACTTTTCTTTAAAAATAAACGTATTGCTGTAGATAGATCTAAACCTAATTCATTAAATAATTTTATCGCTTCTTCTTTTAATTCTTCATCAATTCTCACTTGAATAAAACCCATAATAACACCTCACGATGTAATTATACTTTATTATCAATACGTTGTCAATACATTTTTAAAATAATGACATTTTGTCTCAATCATTTTTATTAAAATAAAAACTCTATTTACATATTTCTTGTAAATAGAGCTTTAAAGTAACAATTATTCAATGCATAAAAAATCAGTAAATCCCGTAATATCGAATACTTCACGAACTTCTTCTTTTAGATTAATAAGTTTTAGACCACCACTTCTTGCAAATTTTTTGTGTAGTTTTAAAATAATTCTTAAGCCTGCAGAAGATATATAGTCTAATTCCTTCATATCAATAATAAGAGCATCAAAGTTTAAATCATTAAGTTCTCCTTCTAACTCTGGTACTGTAATTGTATCTAAACGTCCGCAAAGAGATATAGTTAATGTTTTATTATTAAGATTTTTATTAATTTTTAAACTCATATTTTACACTCCCCAACATATATTTTATTCTTTATTAAAAGTAACAGTTAATACATTTTGTCCGTCAATGGTTTCATAATCGACTGAAGATGCAATTTTTTTGACCATGTAAATTCCAAGTCCACCAATTTCTCTTTCCTCAAGAGGTTTATCAACATCAAGTTCAGGTTTTAAAAGAGGATTAAAGATTTTACCATTATCTTTAAAAATCATTTTTATAACTTCTGAATCATCAATAATTGATAAATATGTTTAATGTCTTAAAAATATGCATTTATTATTTAAGATTTGGTAATTCTTCAGAAATAGCTTCTATTAATGTTTTTAAAAAGTTTTTATTTTCAACTTCATCAACTAACAGCATCTTTTTTGCACCATCATATGGCGATTCTAAAGCAGCACTTGGCATCATTATCATGGATGTTTTTGTTGGTTTCACTAAGAAACGATCATCATATATTCCTCCTATTACTTTGCCATGATTATATATAATATATTCACCCATCATTTTACGATATGATATATCATCTAACTCAGAAAGCTGTTCTAAAATAAATTCTAAATATTCTTTACTTGATGCCATTTTTTTCACCTCTTTTTTATTACCTCAATATTTTACATCTATAATTATAAAAGTCAACAAAAAATTAATAATTATGTTATAACAGGGATAATTAGGTACCTTTTTTAATGTTATAACATAAATATTTAGGTACCTTTTTTAATGTTATAACATGAATAATTAGGTACTTTTTTAGTGCTAAAACTTTAATTATTAAACTTTTTTAATAAATATTTAAATCAATGATTTATATTTTTAAAAATACCTAAATATTTTAGTAAGGCTTTTTATAAGACTACTGGTATTGTTTTTGATATTG
>ENA-OPNI01000037-OPNI01000037.1-human-gut-metagenome-genome-assembly--contig:-NODE-37-length-46913-cov-2.813799_pt1 | contig 46913 bp, 39 predicted proteins | sample MGYA00241538_ERZ501773 | MGnify/ENA primary metagenome ERZ501773 (study PRJEB25962, sample SAMEA2042556) | human gut metagenome | biome: human gut; feature: human-associated habitat; material: faeces...
TAAAAAAAATGTAAAACTAGTAAATGCTGGTAATATTGAAGGACTAAGGTGTAGTACTAAAAAGGGAAAAACGACAATTGTTAGTAGTGAGTTAAAAGCTAACTATGCAAAAAAACAAGTTAGTAAAAAATTAAAAGCTTGTTATAAAAAGATATATAATTTTCTTATTAGTGATGACGAGTCAAGCGATGGTGTTAAAGCATGCTTGGGAGAAATAGAAAAACTAAAAAGTAGTATTTTTAATAAATATAAAGAAGATTTAAAAATTAAAGATTATCAAGAGTTTTTGGCTAAAATAGCTATTACTGAAAGTGAATTTAAAAGTAAATATCATGAAAGAGAATATTTATCAAATATGATAAATAACTTTTATAAAAATAATGAAGAAGAAATGAATATAGGAAGAGGTAGGTAGTGTGAATAAAAAAGTGTTAAGTATTATAGGCGCTTTTATAGGTGTTTAATATTTAGTATTCCATGGGTACTGGTTTATGTTTTAGGTAATTACATCATGTCAATACTAGCATTTTTAATTGCAACTGGTGCCTATATTTTCTATAAAAAATTTGGTGGAGAAGTTACTAAGAAAACTAGTATTACGATAGGTGTTATTTCATTAATTATAGTAACATTTTTAGTGTTTATAGTACTTCCACTTGCACTGATGGTTAGTGAAGGACACGGTTTTAACTTTGCATATTTTGGTGTTCTTTATAGTGACAGTAAGTTTGTAAGTGCGATAATAAGTGATTATGTAGTGAGCGTTATTTTTAGGTATAGGTGGAGTAGTAGCGGCTATTAATAAAGATGCTTATGGAGTTATTAACGATAGTGAGTATCTAGAAGAAGACGACGAAGAAAAAGTAATAAAAGAACTTAAGAAAGTGTATGACTATTATAAAGCATACGATAAGAAAACTGCTATTCCTGATAGTGTACTCTTTAGTAATATTAAAGTTAAAAACCCCGCTAAATTTAAAGGTAACTATATTAAAAGAGGTGTCATAGTACTAGCTAGTGCTAATAAAACATACTTTGATGAAGAAGCTATACTTAATTTAGAGAAAGCGAGTAGTAACTATAAAAAGTTTAAACGTAGAACTTTTAGAATAATTTTATTTAGTGTAATATTTTTAGCATTTGCTATTTTAGCTGCACTAGGTTCAGTAGACGACGAGTTAACTTATAAAACATACTCGTATGACGACATAAGTATTAAGTTACCTGACTATTTTACAAAAGACGATACTGTTAAGGATGAAGATGGGTATGCTTATTTTGAAGGGTACCAAAGTAATAATAAAATAGGAGTAGAAGGTGTAATACTAGAATACTATGATACAGATTATACATTAAGTGAAATAAAGGATGTGCTTTTAAAGTATATAGAAGAAGGTAGCACAATTATAGAAACCAAAGAAGTAGAAGTAAACAACATTGATGCTTATTTAGTTATAACTAATTATAAAGAATATCCTACACAATATTCATACATGTATATATTTAGTAACGGTAAAAAAGCTTATACAGTGGAGTTAATATATAATAAAGATAACGAAAGTGAGTTTTTAGATAATTATAATAATATAATTGATAGTTTAAGTTTTAATTTTAAAGAGAACAATAGTATTTAATTAGGTACAATAAGCAGAAACAACAAAAATCGTTCATAAACTACTTGAAATTTTATAAAATATATTGTATAATACTTAACGAAAAGAGAAAGAAGTGTTATCCACACTCGCCTGACTGACAATTTTAATGACTTGTAGTTAGTGGGCCAAGAAGCTTAAAGATTTATATCTTTTTTGTTCAATTAGTGGATACATTTTGTATTCACTTTTTATATATGATTTTGGAGGTGTTTACTATAGCTAAACAAAACGATAATGTTCTAATTAATGAACAAATTAAATTTGAAGAGATGATGGTTATTGGACCTAATGGTGAAAAACTAGGGATTAAGAAAAGACAAGATGCACTTACTCTTGCTAATTATGCAGGACTTGACCTTGTTTTAATGAGTTCTAATGGAGTTCCTGTTTGTAAAGTAATAGACTATAATAAGTTTAAGTATGAAAAACTAAAAAAAGAAAAAGAGGCTAAGAAAAGACAAAGAGAACAAAATTTAGAATTAAAAGAATACAGACTTTCTGTAACAATTGATGTACATGACTTTGAGACTAAACTTAAGAATGCTAGAAACTATATTGAAAAAGGTCATAAAGTTAAAGTATCAGTTAGATTTAAAGGCAGACAAATTGCTCATCCAGAACTTGGTAGAGATGTAATTGTTAAGTTTGCTGATAAATTAAATGATGTTGCAGATGTAGTAGAAGTACCTAGACTAGAAGGTAGAACCATAAGTTTAGTAGTAGCACCAAAAAAATAAGAAGAAGGAGTGTAGAATTATGCCAAAACAAAAGACTCATAAGGGTATAGCTAAAAAGGTAACTGTAAGACCTGGTGGAAGTACTAAGATAGGAAAACCAGGTGCAAACCATAATAGTGGTAAGAAAGCAACTAGCTTTAATAGAAATTTTAGAAAAGGATCTGTTTTAAGTAAAGCTGATACAAACAGATACAAGAAAGCGTTATAAGGGGGTATAAGTAAATGACAAGAGTTAAAGGTGGAACAGTTTCAAGAGCAAGAAGAAAGAAAGTTTTAAATAGAGCTAAAGGTTATTTCGGAAGTAAACATAGACTTTATAAAACAGCTCAAGAACAATTAATGCACAGTGGTGTATATAGTTTCAATGACAGAAAGAAAAATAAAGGAAACTTCAGAAAATTATGGATAACAAGAATTAATGCAGGATGTAGAGAAAATGGAATTAGTTATTCAAGATTTATCGATGGATTAAATAAAGCTGGTGTTACAGTAAATAGAAAAATGTTAAGTGAACTTGCAATTGATAACAAAGAAGCATTTACTAACCTAGTAGTAATCGCAAAAGATGCCCTAAACGGCAAAACTTACACACCAAAAACTACTAAAACCAAAGAAGCAAAAGAAGATAAAAAAGAAGTAAAACCAGAAAAAAAAGAAACTACTAAAAAAACTGACACAAAAAAAGAAACAACCAAAAAAGTAACTAAAGAAAAATAGTTGCTTTTTTCATGTGCTTTTGCTATGCTGTTAACACAACAAAAAAAATAAAAAAAATATCAAAATTACCAAAATTAAAGAACTACTCTGGCGTTTGTTAAAAACTGCACCAAAAACCATCCAAAATTAAAAAAACAACCGGGTGTTTTTTAATTTCTGCAATTTGACTATCTCATCCATCTTGTAGTATAGTAAAACCACAACCAAAAAGGAGGTGCCCCTGAATGTACAGAGCCTACAAATTTAGAATGTATCCAAATAAAGAAACAAAATCCCAAATAAATAACATATTTGGCTCCACAAGATTTACCTATAACTATTACCTTACAAAAATAAAAGAAGATAAATTCAAATCATCAAAAACAATCATCGATACAAAATCCATAATCAAAGATATTAACACCAATTTAAAAAACACCTATCCCTTTTTAAAAGAAATAGATAACAACCTTATTATAAAAACCATTTACCAACTAAGTGATAACTACAAAAAATATTCCACAAATAACTTTGGTTACCCTAAATACAGAAGCAAATATCAAAGAAACAGTTTCACAATAACTAACCCTAGTATAGAAGTAAATCTAAAAACAAAAAAAGTAAAATTACCCAAACTAGGTGATATAAAAATAAGAGGATATAGAAACCTTAACAAAATAGATGGAAAAATCATAAATGCCACAATATCTAAAGAAAACACAGGTAAATACTATATCAGCATAATATATGAACAAATAACACCCTCCAAAGTAATTCCTAAGACCATCGTAGGTTTAGACCTAGGCGTAAAAAAACAAATAACCATGTCAAATGGAAAATCATATGATAACCAAAAATATGAAGAAAAATACAAAAAAAAGATAGCCATCTTACAGCAAATATTATCAAAAAGAAAAAAAGGCGGAAAAAACTATTATAAAACAATAAAAAAATTAAACATAGTATATGCAAAATTAAGAAATGCTAGAAAATACAACACACATAAAATAACTAAAGAAATCATTCAAAACAATGACATCATCGTATGTGAAACATTACAAGTAAAAAAGATGCTCATGGCAAAGAAAATGTCTAAACAAATAACTGATGTAACATTTTACGAAATAATAAGGCAACTTAATTATAAAGCAACTTATTATAGTAAATTATTTTATCAAATAAATACTTATTACCCCTCCAGTCAAACATGCAGTATTTGCAACCATAAAGACACAAAATATAAAGATTTAAACGAAAGGGAATATGTTTGCAAAAGTTGCAATTCAGTTATAGATAGAGATTTAAATGCCAGCATCAACATCATGTTTGAAGGATTAAAATTATATATAAAAGACAATTTTGCATAAAACAAAACTAAAGAACTAAAACAGCATAGCAAAAGTAAAAAACAAAAAAATTCGGCAGCACCTGTCGAAAACATCTACTATGAAGAAGATTACCAAATCCCTTTATATGTAGATAACGCATCTCCGCGAGGAGATGTAAATAAAAAATGTAAAGTATCTTTAAAATATTAGTTTTTTTTGGTATAATGTTAATAGGTATGGTGAAAAAATGGAAAATATAATACAAAAAATATACGATTATACATTAGAAGAAATCATGGGAGATAGATTTGGCAGATACTCTAAATATATAATTCAAGATAGAGCCATCCCTGATGTTAGAGATGGATTGAAGCCAGTACAAAGAAGAATTCTATATGCCATGTATAGAACAAAAAAAACATATGATAAAGACTACTATAAAAGTGCATCAACGGTCGGAGAAGTGATTGGTAAATATCATCCGCACGGAGACTCGTCAATTTATGAAGCAATGGTTAGAATGAGTCAACCATGGAAAATACGTATTCCACATATTGATATGCATGGTAACAATGGTTCTATCGATGGTGATGGAGCTGCAGCAATGCGTTACACTGAAGCAAGATTATCTAAATTAAGTGGTGAGTTACTACGTGATATTGATAAAAATACAATTGCCTTTGCCCCAAACTTTGATGATAAAGAATTAGAACCAACTGTTTTGCCAGCAAGATATCCTAATCTTCTTGTCAATGGAGCTATGGGCATTTCAGCAGGATATGCAACAAATATTCCGCCACATAATTTAGGAGAAGTAATTGATGCAACAATATATCGCATAGATAATCCTAATTGTCGATTAGAAACAATTATGAATATTGTAAAAGGACCCGATTTTCCTACTGGAGGTATTATTGAAGGTATTGATGGTATTAGAAGTGCTTACGAAACAGGAAAAGGTAAAATTGTAGTCAAAGCCAAAACAAGAATTGAAAAAAACAAAATAATTGTTACAGAAATACCTTATGATGTATTTAAAATTAATATTGTAAGAAAAATTGATGAAATAAGAATTGATAAAAAAATAGATGGCATTGTTGAAGTTCGTGATGAAACAGATAAAGATGGCTTACAAATAACCATTGAACTAAAAAAAGACGTTAACCCTGAACTTATTTTAGCATATCTATTTAAAAACACCGAACTTCAAACAACATATAATTTTAATATGCTAGCTATAGTAGATAGAAGACCTCAGCTATTTGGCATCCTGGGTATCCTTGATGCCTACATCAGACACCAAAAAGAAATAGTATATAAAAGAAGCGAATTTGATTTAGCTCATGCTAAAGCTAGATATCACATTGTAGAAGGATTAATAAAAGCAGTATCTATTTTAGATGAAGTTATTAAAACTATAAGAGCTAGTAAAAACAAAACCGATTCTAAAGAAAATTTAATGATTAAGTTTGGCTTTACCGAAGAACAAGCCGAGGCCATCGTAACCTTACAGTTGTATAGATTAAGTAATACCGATATTGTATTACTTGAAGAAGAGCAAGCAAATCTAACAAAAATAATTAATTACCTAGAAGAAATAATTAAAGATGAAGGTAAATTAATGAGCGTAATTAAAGAAGAATTAAGACGAATAAAAAAAGAATATGCCCTTCCAAGATTGACAGAAATAAAAGAAAGAGTAGAAGAAATTAAAATAGACAACACATTGATGTTACCAAAAGAAGATGTTTACGTTGTTTTAACTAACCAAGGCTATATTAAAAGAGTATCATCTCGTGGCTATTTATCCAATAATGGTGAAGACACTCAACTTAAAGAAAATGATTATGTTATAGGAATATATAACATTAACACCTTAGATACAATCTTATTATTTACAAATTTTGGTAATTATCTCTATATACCAGTGTATGAAATTCCTGATGCAAAATGGAAAGATCTAGGCAAACACGTAAGCAACATTATCCCACTTGGCAGTGAAGAAAAAGTTATCAAAGGCATGCCCGTATACGATTTTAATGCATCTATATATATCACCTCATTCAGTAAAAATGGTATGATAAAAAGGACAAAATTAAATGAATTTAAAGTTCAAAGATATTCTAAACCAATAAATATGATGAAGTTAAAAGACAATGACGAAGTTGTTAATGTATTTTATGATAATAAAGAAAACATTTTTATAGCAACCAAAAATGGATATGGCCTATGGTATAAAACAAACGAAGTATCTCCAGTAGGTATCAAAGCAGCAGGAGTAAAATCAATTAATCTTAAAAATGACATAGTTGTAAGTGGAGAACTGTTTGATAACACAACTTATATTTCAATAATTACTGATAAAGGCACTGCAAAAAGATTAAAGTTTGAAGAATTAGAGCAGGGAACAAGAGCAAACCGTGGAACCCTACTAATGAAAGAAATTAAAAGCAATCCTAGTAAAATTATAAATGTCTATCTTCTTTCAGGTAAAGAAAACCTTGGCATAGTTACAGACAATTATATCAAATACATTAAAATAAATGATATTGCTATCATGGATCGCCTCAGCAATGGCAGTTACATTGTAAAGGATAAAATAAACACCACCTTCAAAGTGTGTAATCTAATAACCAAAGACAATTTTAATAAAAAAGAAGAAAAAGATTTAGAAGAACCACAAAAAGAAGTTTCGCTCGAAGAAGTGGATAGCAAAATGTTAACTATTGATGGTATATTAAAAAATGTAAATAAAAAATAAATACAATATGAGGGTATTATGAATTATTTAAAACAATTATTATCAAGTTTAAAATGTTTAGTTTATATTTTAATTGAAATGGGGCTGGTATTTTTAATAACATTCCTTTATGCATGTTATAACCAAGAAAGACTAGAATACTATATTATCCATCACGTAAGTATTATTAGCATTGTAATTAATATTATTCTAATCGTTTTCCTAATAAAAAAATACCACATCAAAATAAATTCACCCAGCTTAAAAAAGAACTACCCATATATCTATTTTGCCGTCTCATTTACAATATTCTTTAACTTACTTACTATTTTAAATGGCAAAGCTATTTCAAACAAATATAACATTTATATCCTAATTATTTCAACCTGCATAATAGGTCCAATATTAGAAGAAATTATATTTAGAAAATTATTATGTGATAGCCTCAATAAATTTAATAACAAAAAAAGTACAATATTAATTAGTAGCCTTATTTTTTCGGTCATACACCTTGATTTAATCAAATCTTTATATGCATTCATTGTAGGCTTAGTATATGGCACATTATACCAAAAAAACAAAAACATAATAGACTCGATTGTTGCCCATACAGCCTCAAACCTAATTGTGATACTAATTCATAATTTTGATAAAACAACTTTTATCTTAAGCATCTTCTGTATGTTAATAAGTATAAGTACAATATTAATATCAAACACATCCACCAAAAAAACTTGCAAAATTATGAGTTCATGATATAATTATTATTACAAAATAAAAGGAGTGTATCATGAAAAAAATATTAGTAATAATATTTACCTGCATGTTTTTATGTGGCTGTGAAAACAAAGAAGCATATAAAGAACAATATATCAACTATAAAAAACAATTATTTTCCTCAAATATGTTCACAAATGATGAAAATCTACCATTAAAAATCAACATTAATTTAAAAAAAGAAAAATCATTCATTAATTACAATATTATTCTAAGTGCTGCCCAAGAAGACTTAAACGAAATGCAAGTCTTAGTTGTTCATAATCAAATAACTAATGAAGTATATCCATCGCTTGGCATATTTAATGAAAAAGGTACTTTGAGGTCAAATGATAATTCCAAATTAGAATTAAATGGCTCCTTTGAAAGCAACCAAGATATCGAAGAAGTTGTAGTTAATTTTAAATTTGTAATCAAGTATACTGATAACGAAGGAATAAAAAAAATTATTTATTATAAAACGACAAAATAATTATTAATCATATTTTATTATTAATATGGTGATAAAATGAAAGTAAAAGTATTTGATGAATCACATGAGAAAGATTTAGAAGAAAGCATTAATAATTTTCTAAAAGAAGAAATCGAGGTCATTGATATAAAATTTGATGTCAGTGCTTCCGTTTTCGGTGAAGAACAAATATATTGCTTCTCAGCTCTTGTGATGTATAAATAGTAAGGAAGTGTTTTAAGCGTGCGCACAAAAAAAATAGCATTAAATATGTTTTTTGACATTATGCCATATCTTTTAATCGGGGTAGTAGGATTAATCAAAGTAAATTATCTTATTAAATATATTGGTGATGTAGGAAATGGTTACTACCAATTCATTACCCAGTTAATTTCCTACGTCTTTCTTGCTCAAGCGGGTTTTTCCGAAGCTGTTACCTATAGCCTATACAAACCCTTTGCAGAAAAGAATAAAAATGATGTTAATCGAATTTATTCAGGAGCAAGATATATTTACAAGATAATCGGCTCAATTATCTTAGGAATAATCTTCTTAGTAAGTTTAGGTCTATTCATTTACTACAATAATGACCCTTATCGCAACTCAGCACTAATATGCTTTATTGTCATATCAACTTCATATCTAATAGCCTATTTTGGGAAAACTCAAACTTACGGAGCCGTCCTTATGGCAAATCAAGAAAAATATATCCACTCCATTGTCAACAACTTTATGAAACTTCTATGTGATATCCTAACAATATTTGTTATTGTTAAATTTAGAAGCCTTGAATCAATAGCTATTTTAATCTTAATAATTAAAATAATCGAAGAAATAGTCATGCGCATCGTTGTTAAAAAAAGATATAACTGGTTAGAAGAAGTAAGCAATAGAAATACATCCATGGCCAAAATGACTAAAGACCTCATTTGGTCCCAAGTGGGCTACTTAGTTTTGAACAATGTTGATGCTGTTTTAATTATGTTTTTTATAGGACCAGTCGCAGTTAGCATATATACATCATACAACTTCATATTACGATACCTAGAAGAAATAACATCACGTGTCAACTGGGCATCAGTATCATCATTTGGTAATGTCTTTGCCAAAAAAGAGGCCAAAAGAGCCTATAGCTTATTTAAAGAATTACAAGCCTTATTTATAATTATATCAATATCAACATGTTTAACATTTGCTATTGGTATTAGAAGTTTCATCATGGTATGGATTAAAGATATCAATTATATATTAAGTTACAAAACAGTATTCTTATTCACCATGAGTCTATTTATGATAGTCATATATTATCCACTTCTATCTATTATTGATGCCAACGGATTATTCAAAGATAACAAAAAGCACACTTTATTATGTGCCCTAACAAACGTCGTATTATCAATTATCTTAATCCAGTTTTATAAAATAGATGGTGTATTAATAGGAACCGTAATCGCCTTTGTATTAAACATCTTCCTCAAATGCCGTTTATTAAAAACAAAAATATTCAAAAACATTAGCCTTCTTAAATTTCTATCCCCATATATCCTTGCTACATTAGCCTTTGTCATATTAGGATATCTTGTAATGTATATAGAACCATATTTATTATTTAATATAAATAATATCTTTATATGCATCGTAGTTTTAGGACTAATCTTTATCTTCACAACAACCCTAACATTTACCATTATGTATATGATTAGTCCATACGTTGTTAACCTATTAGAAAGATTAAAAAACCTAATCAAACATCCTAAAATAAGTAATAAATAAAATAACAAAAATTTACAAAAATATATGTCAAATATACTTGATATATATTTTTTTTTATGTATAATAAATAGACAAGTGAAGGAGGTAATTACTAAAATATTTATTATTTGAGTTATTATCTTCTATTTTCATTTTCATATAGATTCGAGGTGCATCAAGAATGGTTAAAACAAACCTGCCAATCATATTTTTAAGAGATGTTATATTACTTCCAAACAATGAACTTCGCATTGAAATCAACAACGAAAGAGACAAAAATATTCTAGGAAATGCGGAACTAAATCATGACGGACATATTTTACTCATCAACATGATAGACCCGCTAGAAGAAAAACCATCTTTAAATGAACTTACCAAAATAGCCATCCTTGGTCGCATTAAATCCAAAATTGAATTACCAAACGGTATTGTTAGATTAGTTATTCTTGGTATTGAAAGAGTCCAAATATTAAACTATATTGAAAATGAAAGAAAAGAACTTGAAGCCTTTGTTACACCAACTGAAAATTACGAATATGATGAGTTTGAAGCCAGTGCCTTAAGAAGAATTCTATTTAGAGACCTAAACAATTATATTGAAATATCATCCATGATGAGTAACAGTGTCCTTGGCAGAACAAATGGTATTAAAAACATTAACATATTAAGTGATATAATTGCCTACGAACTACAAATACCATACAACGAAAAAATAAAATATATTGATATTATTAATCCTATGGTTCGTACCAGAATGGTTATTGAAGATATAAACAAAGAAATAGAAACCATCAAACTAGAAGACTCAATAGAATCAACACTTAAAAAAAATCTCGAGGAAAGCCAAAAAGAATTTGTTCTAAGAGAAAGACTAAAAATTATAAAAAACGAACTAGGAGAAACAGATATCAAAGAAAGTGATATTGAAAAATTAAAACAAGATATAGCTTCCCTAAATGCCCCCCAAGAAGTTATTACTAAATTAAACAAAGAATTAAATAAATATACTATCACAGCCCAAACATCTCCAGAAATAACCATTATTAGAAGTTACATAGACTGGTTATTAAAATTGCCATGGCAAACATCAACCAAAGATAATACCAATCTACAAACAATAAAACAAAGATTAAACGAAAGCCATTATGGACTAGAAGAAATAAAACAAAGAATCATTGAATATGTTGCTGTTTCTAAAAACACAAAAGGATTAAATAGTCCAATTATCTGCTTAGTAGGGCCTCCAGGAACTGGAAAAACCACCTTAGCCAAAAGCATTGCTCATGCCCTAGATAAAAAATTCGTTAAAATAAGCGTCGGTGGTGTTCACGATGAGGCCGAAATTGTAGGACACAGAAGAACTTACCTCGGGGCAAACCCAGGTAAAATTATTCAAGGCATAAAAAAAGCAGGTAGCAACAATCCCGTATTCCTAATCGACGAAGTAGACAAAATGACCAAAGATTATCGTGGCGATCCAGCATCATCCCTACTAGACATTCTAGATAAAGAACAAAATAATATATTTATAGACAATTACATTGAAGAAGAATTTGACCTATCCAAAGTCATGTTTATCTTAACCGCAAACTCTAAAGAAACCATACCAGATGCTTTAAAAGATAGGCTAGAAATAATCGAACTATCCACCTACACCATATACGAAAAATTAAGTATCTGCAAAAACTACATTATTAAAAATGCTTATAAAACATATAACATTGATTCAAACAAAATAACATTTGAAGATGATGTACTCATTCAAATAATCACCAATTACACCAAAGAAAGCGGAGTAAGAGAATTAACAAGACTAATTGATAAAATATTCCGTGCAGTAACCATCAAACTACTTGATAACCAAACCAATTATCACATAGATAAAAACAACATCGAAAATTACTTAGGAGAAGCAAAATATCTAAACGCAGACAACATTAAAAACAATAAAACCGGCATCATTAATGCTCTTGCCTGCACTAACTATGGAGGAAGCGTTATCAAAGTATCTATCACCTCCTATCCAGGTAAAGGAAATTTAGAAATGACAGGAATGCTAGGCGATGTCATGAAAGAAAGTGTTAAAATAGCCTTAAGCTATATAAAAAGCAATACATCCATTTTCGGTATTGATTATAACAAATTTAAAGAAAATGATTTTCACATTCACTTTGAAGAAGGCGCCATTCCCAAAGATGGACCATCTGCTGGCACCTCAATTGTAACGGCAATAATAAGCCTACTCACAAATAGAATTATCCCAAGTAACATAAGCATGACCGGAGAAATAACTCTAAGAGGTACCATCTTACCAGTCGGGGGAATTAAAGAAAAACTTATCTCAGCAAAAATTTCAGGTATAAACAAAATATACTTACCTATTACTAATAAAAGAGACGTCATTTCTTTAAACAACGAAATCACCGATAATTTAAACATAATTTATGTAAGCGATTACTTTGATATATATCACGACCTATTCAAGAAAAAAGACAAAAAAGGCATCAAACCTAAATTTAACAGTGTCAACTCATAGTCAAATAAAATAAAAATAACAAAAAACAATTTCCTTAATCACAATATATGATAAATTATAAATAGAAAGGGGTTCCTATGGAAAGATTACAAAAAGTTATAGCCACTTCAGGATACTGCTCAAGAAGAAAAGCTGAAGAACTAATTACAAACGGCAAAGTTTCCATCAATGGTAACATTATTACCACACTGGGCACTAAAGTCAAAAACAGTGATGAAATATTAGTGGAAGGTACCGTTATAGATAACAAAAAAAGTTATGAATATTACTTACTAAACAAACCAAGAGAAGTAATCTCCGCCGTATCAGATAATAAACACAGAAAAACAGTTACAGATATTGTTAAAACAAATGCTAGAATATATCCAATAGGCAGACTCGATTATGATACCACTGGGCTAATACTTTTAACCAACGATGGCAACCTTGCCAATATGTTAATGCACCCATCATACAACATCGACAAAACCTACGTTGCCAAAGTAAAAGGCATCGTAACAGGCTACGAAATAAAAAAATTAAGAAACGGCATCCTCATAGATAACTACAAAACAAGCAAAGCCAAAGTCAAACTAAGAAAAATAAATAAAAAAGAAAATAATAGCATTGTAGAAATAACAATTCACGAAGGACACAACCAACAAGTAAGAAAAATGTTTGAATCCTTAGGTCATGAAGTAATAAAACTAAAAAGAGAAAAATATTCTTTCCTTACCCTAGATGGAGTTAAAACCGGTGAATATCGCCCTCTAACTATCAAAGAAGTAAAAAAACTATATAACTCAAAAAAATAAAGATACAACATATAAAATGTATCTTTTTTAACGTCAGTTTAATTAACCTAATTAAACAGCATAGTAAACCAAGCAAAAAAGTGCTAAAACCCTAAGCACCTTTATTTTATTATATTAGATAAAATTCCATAAGAGAAAATACTCATAATTATTCCAGCACCCAAAACACCAAGTGCAATAGCCACAAACGATTTTCTGCGATTCATCCCCATTAAAGAAGCAATCATTGACCCTGTCCATGCCCCTGTCCCAGGAAGCGGAATAGCCACAAAAAGAAACAATCCAAAATATTGATATTTCTTTATCTGCTCACTCTTATCTAAAGACCTTTTCTCCAACTTATCTATCAATTTCTTTATAACCTTATTTTTCTTTAAAAGTTCAAACACCCTATCCAAAAATAAAAGAATTAAAGGAATCGGCAAAATATTACCAACAAAACATATAACAAATGAACTAACAAAAGGAAGCCTAAGCAAACTTGCCGCAATTAATCCCCCCCTAAGCTCCAATATTGGCAATAAAGAAATAATAAAAATAATTAAATTCTTATCTAAACCTTTAAACAATTCTACAAAATAATTAACTAACGTCTCTGTCATAATGCACCTCTCCATAATTATAACATGCCAAATAAAATATGCAAATAACTTTTTTTCTTCTTTACACATTAAAAAATATTAACCAAAAAAAATAAATATTTACACATATCTGTGATATAATTAATAAGAAAGGTGGTTTTATCATGGAACTATTAGATAACTTAAACATTAATACAGATAAAGAATATTTATACCAAACAGCCCTTACACATACCTCTTATAGTAATGAACACGACATACCCAGTTATGAAAGATTAGAATTCTTAGGAGACGCTGTCATTGAACTAATCATGAGCGACTATCTTTATAAAGAAAAAACCTTTGAAGAAGGAGACATGACCAAAACTCGTGCCGCTTACGTATGTGAACAAGCCTTATATACATATGCCAGTGATTTAAACTTTGACAAATATATACTTCTTGGAAGTGGCGATACTATAAAAAACCACCAAACTATAAAAGCCAACGAAACTATCATGGCAGATGTCTTTGAAGCCTTTACTGGAGCCCTATACCTAGATAAAGGCCTAGAAGTCGCTAAAAAATTTGTATTAGACAAAATTATTCCCTATCTAGAAGTGGGTACTAAATTCATGAACGATTACAAATCAGAGTTGCAAGAACTAGTTCAAACCGTCAAAAAAAGCGTTGAATATGAAATAATTAATGAATATGGCCCAGCCCACCAAAAAACATTTGAATGCATTGTCAAAGTAGATGGAATTATCTACGGAAAAGGCAAAGCATCCTCTAAAAAAGGTGCCGAACAACAAGCCGCCAAAGAAGCCCTATCAAAACAAGCCAAAATAAAACATATATAACAAAAAGGCTAAAATACTAGAAATTATTCCATGCAAAACCCTCCCCACCATGTATGGTCTCCAAGAAATCCCAGTTCCATCTAAACTACTAATAACTTGCATTTGCACACATAACCCCCCAAATGACAAAAAGAATGTAGATATTATTGTTTTATAAATATCACTCAAATTCAAACTAGCCAAATACTTTAACCCGCTAGTAACCTCAAATAACCCCGTAATTAACATTTCATTATAAACACTAGTATTAATTTTAGTTACAACAACCTTAGATAGCACCAAAAAAGATATTAAAGTACCAAGAATCAAAATCAAACTATCCATTCCCTTCTTAACAGAATTAACAAAAATTTTACTAAACTTCTTATCATTAAGACACGCATCTCCACTGACCTCTCCACTAACAGCATAATCTCTAAAAATAAATCCCAAAATAAAATTACCAAGCACATGACTAATCAAAATAATAAAACCAAGTTTCTCATTCTTAAGAAACATCACAGCCAAAGTCCCCAAAATAAACAAAGGATTAGAAAAATGCGAAAAAATAAGTATCTTCTCAGCTTCTTTCTTACTCAAACTACCATTCTCATACATTTCCCTCGTATACTTAGCATTACTAGGAAACCCAGAAATCATACTAAATATTAAAACAACAGTAGAGTTACTATTAATCTTATATATCTTTGTAAAAATAGGATCCATTAACTTAGACAAATAAAATCCAATATTGTAATTAATCAAAATATTAGATATAATAAAAAAAGGTAACAAAGAAGGAACCAAATTATTCTTCCAAATATCAATAGCCAAAATTCCTGCCTCAAAAACAACCTTCTTAAATTCAACTATTTGAATAAGTAAATAAATAAGCAAAACAATAATAAAAATATCTTTTTTTTTCATAATATCACACTTCATTATATGAAATAAATTGCATTAAAAAAACATAAATTAAAGTAGGTGAGCAAATGAGCAAAATAAAAAATTGGTTAAAAGAAAACTGCATTACAATTTTTATCTTAATATTAATCTATTTTATCTTCAATTATGAACTCCCGTTTTACATCCTAGCCCCAGGAGGCACAATTGACATAAGTGATCGAGTAAACGTTGACACCAGAAATAAAGTAAATGGCAACCTCTACCTAATGTATGCAACAGAAATAAAAGCAACTATCCCAACTTACCTTATAACAAAATTTTCAAACAAATGGGACTTATTTGATAATGGTGAAAGACAAATAAGTAACGAAAGTAGAGAAGAAATTGAATTAAGAAACAAAATAATGTTGAATAACTCCATAGATACAGCCATATATGTTGCCTATACTCATGCCAACAAACAAATTAAAATAACTGGAGAAACCCACTACATACTAGGAATCACGGAAGAATCCACATGTGATTTCAAAATAGGAGACAAAATATTAAAAGCAAATGGTAGTACTATCGAACATTCCAAAGAAATAAATGACATCGTATCCTCAAGTAATTATAATGATACCATAAATTTTGTAATCAACCGTGATGGAACAAATAAAGATGCCAGTTGCAAAGTTGGTAAAGACGGTAAAATTGGCGTGGTTGTTGTAACAGACTATGATTATGATTTAGACCCAGCCATAACCTTAAAATTCAAACAAAGCGAAAGTGGTAGCTCAGGCGGTATGATGTTAACTCTAAGCATTTATGAAAACATTACAAGCGAAGATTTAATAAAAGGGAAATCCATCGCAGGCACAGGCACGATAGAAAAAGATGGTACCATTGGCGAAATAGGTGGAGTCAAATATAAAATAATCGGTGCAAGCAAAAAAAATATTGATATAATCTTCGTACCAGAAGAAAACTATGAAGAAGCCATTCAAGTAAAAAATGAGTATAACTATAACATGAAAATAATCAAAGTCCACACCTTTGATGAAGTAATTAACTATTTAAAAAACAATTAAACAATTAAAAAAAATTACTTCTTTTTTTAATTATATTAAACTTAACATAATTTACTTTAAAAAATATAGACTTTAACAACATTTTAAGGTACAATATTGATAAAGATGGTGATAATATGCGAGAAATTCTTCCAGCAGATACTTATATTGTTGTAAACAAAAGTATCATAACTGATTATGATAAAAAAGTCCTAGATATGTTATATCTACCAATAATTGGTCCCATCCCCATAATTTTATATAAAATATTCTTAGTCGATCTTGATAAACAAGAATTAATGAGCAAAGAATATACCCACCATCATTTACTAACCAACATGCACATCACCATGAGCGAAATAGTAAATGCAAGAAAAAAACTAGAAGCCATAGGCCTACTTAAAACTTATTTTAGTGAAGGTAGCATTAATAACTATATCTATGAACTATATTCCCCAATAAGCCCGAGCGAACTATTTAATCACCCAATTCTAAACATTGTACTTTACAATAATATTGGTAAAAATGAGTATGAACATTTAGTTAATTACTTCAAAATGCCTAAAATAAATACCAACAATTACCAAAACATCACCTCATCATTCAATGAAATATTTGGCTCAATCCCCCTAACATCCTACGAAGTAATTAATGATAACGTAAGAAAATATAATAAATTAAAACTAAATATAAACAGCAACTTTGACTTTGATTTTTTAACCTCGTCCTTACCTAAAAACATTATCAGTGACAAAATACTAAATAAAGAAACCAAAGAACTAATCATAAACTTATCTTACATATATGACCTAGATGTCATGAAAATGGCCAATATTATCAAAGGTTGCATTAATGAACGAGGCTTAATCAACAAAGAAGAATTAAGAAAAAATTGCAGAAACTATTACCAGTTTGAAAACGGAGGATTATTACCTAGCCTAATTGATGCAACTCAACCAGAATACCTAAGAAAACCTATTGGAGACAGTTCAAATAGAAGTAAAATCATATATGACTTTGAAAGAACATCACCTAAAGACCTACTTAAAAATAGAAATAACAAAGTAGAGCCATCAAGAAGAGACTTAAAACTAATCGAAGATTTACTTGTTGATTTCAAATTGAAACCAGGCGTAGTTAATGTCCTATTAGATTACACCTTAAAAGTAAACAACAAAAAACTAAATCGCAGTTTTATTGAAACCATCGCCGGACAGTGGCAGCGCCTTCACATCGAAACCGTTGATGAAGCCATGACTTTAGCCGAAAAAGAACACAAAAAATATCACAAAAAAAATGAAATCAAACAAAAACAAATCGAAACAAAACTACCAGAATGGTTTGATAAAGAAATATCCAAAAAAGAAGTAAGCCAAGAAGAGAAAGAAGAAATGGCCAATTTATTAAAGGAGTACAGATAATATGGAAAACCTAAGTAAAGTAATTAGCAAGTTTGACAAAAACGTCGACCTCAAATTAGAAAGATATTTCAATGAATCCATGGAAGATGCCAATTTCAAAAAACTTGTTACCAGACTAAATATGCCCAATAAAGAATTGATGAAATATACATCAAAATTACAAAAAACAGCAAATGAACTAAGCCATTGCCAAAACTGCAAAAATGTGTTAGAATGTAATCATGAGGTAGAGGGATATATCTATTATCCAACTGCAAATAGTAACAACCTAATATTTGACTACATCCCTTGCAAATATCAAAAAAAATTAGAAAAAGAAAATAAATTCAAAGAAAATATTAGTTTATTTGAAATGCCTACCGAAATTAAAAATGCCAAAATGAAAGATATCTATACCGATGATAAAAATCGCTTAGAAACCATAAAATGGATGAAGCATTTCCTTGACAACTATGAAAAAGACAAAAAAATTAAAGGAATCTACCTAACAGGTAACTTTGGAAGTGGTAAAACCTATCTATTAAGTGCCATGCTAAATGAACTAGCTAAAAGTGGACACAAAGTAGCCATTATCTTCTTTCCAGACTTTCTAAGAACATTAAAGTCAAACTTTGGAGATGAAGACTATAATAGACAGTTTGAATACATTAGAAACGTCGAACTATTATTAATTGATGATATTGGTGCCGAAACCACAACAGCATGGAGTAGAGACGAAGTTCTAGGAACAATACTTCAATATCGAATGGAAGAAAACTTAAAAACATTCTTCACCTCAAACCTAACCATTGAAGAACTAGAAGAAAACCTAAGCGTAGTCGGTAACCGAGTAGACAAAGTAAAATCAAGAAGAATAATTGAAAGAATTAAGTTTATGACTGATCAAATCCATTTGATTAGTGCTAATAAAAGAAAGGATGGAAACAAAAATGAATGAGAATAAAGAAATTGTAAAAGAAGAACAAGTGAGCAAAAGACAAATCGATGAAAATACTGACATTGAAATTATCAAAACCAATAACAACTATGATCCAAGCAGTTTTAACCAAGGCAACAACTTAAAGATGATGAAACCATATACCAGAGTAAGAAGACCATTTAATAAATATGGATCTTTCAGTCAAATCAATAGTACTCGTGCAGGATTTACAAGAATGGCAGGACTTGGAGCATTAATTGCCGTAGGAATGTTCCTTGTATTATACTTAATTTTAAGAAAATAAGGTGAATATTAATGCAAAATTTTATTGTTGATTATGTTAATGAAAATGAATTTCGTAAAAAAGAAAAATCAGTAAAAAAATATAATATGTTAGCATACAAAAAATTGATGTTTGAATATTACCCTGCACTAAAAGAAGGTAATTTTATGGGAGTAATAACATCAACAAATAAAGCCGAAGGCATTACCAAATATGATTTAAAATTACCGACAGATAGAACGTTTTCAAAAGTATATGGAGACATTGTCCTACATTATACTGTTTATGAAAATCAAAAAATAATCATGCTAAATACAATTTCTCCTGAAGACATACTAGAAGAAGGACATCAAAGCGAATTAAAAACATATAAAGGTGTCTTAATATCAAAAACTCATGCTGACAAAGACATCTTTAAAATAAACTTACTAGATTCCTTGAGAAAACAAGGTTATGTTAAATTAACAGGAATTTTATTTCTAACTCTAGCAAGTTTAGCATTAATTTTGTACTTAGTATTAAAATAGGAAAAGTAGAAAGTACTTTTTCTTTTTATACATTTGCTACGCTGTTGTAGTGCACATCTCCCACCAAATACTCAAACAAACGTATGAACAAATATTGACATAATTGCTTTAATATATTATAATAAATATACACATAACAAATAATAAAGTATGATTTTTAAATAAAAAACGTAGCAATCTTGTGATAAATCAATATAAAAGTGAGGTAATTATATGAAAAAAGTAATATTAGTAGATGGCAACAATTTATTATTTAGGAGTTACTATGCCACGGCATATTCAGGAAACAACATGAAAAATTCTAAAGGCTTTCCCACTAATGGTCTTTTTGGTTTTGTCAACATGATGAATAAAATTATAGTGGAAGAAAAACCAGAATACATTATGGTAGCTTTCGACAAAGGCAAAACATTTAGACACGAAAGATATGCTGATTATAAAGGTGGTCGTGCTGAAACACCTGATGAATTAAAAATGCAGTTTCCCGTTGCCAAAAAAATACTTGATGCCATGGGAATAAAACATTATGAAATAGATAATTACGAAGCCGATGACATCATAGGAACATTTGCCAAAATGATAGATAATAATCCTGATTACATTGGCACCATTGTCAGCAGTGATAAAGATTTACTTCAACTAATTACTGACAAAGTTGACGTAAAATTATTAAAAAGCAAAGATTATATACGTATGAATCGTGATGTTTTCTATGAGAACTATGGCATTGAACCAATTAGGATGATTGATTTAAAAGGCTTAGAAGGTGATGCCAGTGATAATATCAAAGGTGTTAAAGGCATTGGTGAAAAAACAGCATTAAAATTACTAAAAGAATATGATACAATAGAAAACCTATATGCCAACATTGACAAAATAAAAGGAAGCATTCATGAAAAATTAGTGGCAGATAAAGAAAGTGCTTTTGCAAGCAAAGAATTAGCCACGATATATAAAGATGTTCCGCTTGGTCTAACACTAGAAGATATAGCAATACAAAAAGAAAACACTGATGAATTAATAATCATTTATAATGATTTAGAATTTTATTCTTTCTTAAAAAAACAACAAAACAAAGTAGAAACAAAAAAGCCAGAAAACAATGTTAAAATAGTAAAAGACATTAAAGAAATTAATATTACTAGTCCATGTGCTTTTTACATAGAACTAGATAACAGTAACTATCACCTAGCCAACATTATCGGAGCTTCCGTTTATAACGAAGAAAATAGTTTATTTATCCCATATGATGTCCTAAAAAACAATCCAACCTTTCTACTAAACACAGAAAAGTACACCTATGATTATAAAAAAGTATATGTAAGCCTAACCAAACACGAAATAGCATTTTCTAACTTTACATTTGATCTTATGCTTTCAGCTTATTTATTAAACTATAATGTTAAAGAAGATATCACATATCTAGCCAATAGCCTTGGCAGTGAAATTCCACTTAATAATAATTATACCAATATTTCCACATTAGCAACCAATAGTATAGAGAAAGCCAGATTTATTTATGAAAACAAGGATTCCTTCGTAAATAAAATGAAAACAGAAAACATAACCAACTTATATGAAGATATTGAATTCCCACTAAGCAAAGTTTTAGCCAAAATGGAATTAGAAGGAGTAAGAATAGATAGAAACGTCCTACTTGAAATGAAAGAAGATATCAAAATAAAACTTGAATTAATAAGCCAAGACATATATAACCATGCTGGTTGTGAATTCAATATTTCCTCTTCTAAACAACTTGGAACCATTTTATTTGAAAAATTAGGGTTACCATTTGCAAAAAAAAATAAAATAGGTTATGTAACCGATTCTACTGTCTTAAATAAACTGGTAGGAAAACATCCAATCATTGATAGAATACTAGAATATCGTACCCTAAGCAAACTATATTATACTTATGTAGAATCATTACTATCAATTATCTCTAACGATGACAAAATACATACCATTTATACACAAACCCAAACAAGAACAGGCAGACTATCTTCAATCGAACCTAACCTGCAAAACATTCCAGTAAGAAATGAAATAGGAAAACAAATAAGAAAAGCCTTTATACCAGAAAATAATTCCGTTATGATGTCTTCGGATTATTCTCAAATTGAACTTCGTGTCTTTGCTCATATGTCAAATGTCAGCGAATTAATTGACGCCTTCAAAAAAGGATATGACATTCATACCAAAACCGCAGCCGATGTAAATCATGTTCCTATTGAACTTGTAACAAAAGAAATGCGAAGGAAAGCCAAAGCCGTTAACTTTGGAATTATCTATGGTATCAGTAGTTTTGGTTTATCTGAGGATTTAAGAATATCGCCAACTGAAGCTAAAATGTTTATAGAAGATTATTTTAACACATATCCAGGAGTTAAAGATTATATGAATAAAGTCATTGCTGAGGCTCACGAAAAAGGATATGTTAAAACAATTACCAACCGTAAAAGAATAATTGAAGAACTAAACAACAAAAACTATATGATAAGAAGTATGGGTGAAAGAATGGCATTAAATACACCAATTCAAGGCACCGCCGCTGACATCCTAAAAATAGCCATGATAAAAATAGATAAAGAAATAGAAACAAGAAAACTAAAAAGCAAAATGTTATTACAAGTACACGATGAATTAATTTTCAATATACCAAAAGAAGAAAAAGAAATAATGGAAAAACTAGTAACTGATATTATGGATAGTGCATATAAATTAAATGTACCTCTTGTTGTAGATGTTTCATTTGGGAACAATTGGTACGAAGCAAAGTGAGTGAATATGAATAAAACAAATAAAGTGTTACTAAAAAGCCTTATTACAAATACTTTTCTAGTCGCATCCAAGATAACATTTGGTTTTCTAGGCAACTTCAAATCCTTAATAGCCGATGGTATCCATTCATTAAGTGATTTAATGACTGATATTATCGCAATCTTTGGTAATCACATGGCTCTAAAACCGGCAGACAGTAAACATCCCTTTGGCCATGGCAAAATAGAATATTTAACTAGCATTATCATTGGACTTGTCATAAGTGCCTTATCATTGATACTAATTACCAGTGCATTTATAAATAACAGCACTAAACCATCCAATATAGTTATCTATGTCTCCTTCATCACGGTAATTCTAAAATACATCCTAGCATCTTACATCTTAAAAAAAGGTTATCAATATAAAAACAATATTCTAATCGCATCAGGAAAAGAAAGCAAAACCGACGTTCTAACAACATTTGTAGTAATCATTGCTTTCTTTCTAACAAAACTAACCAAATATAACCATCTATTCAATTATGCAGATCCCTTAGCAACGATCATTGTCGCCCTTTTTATCCTCTATACTGGTATTAGTATTCTCAAAGAAAATATCATTAGTATTATAGGAGAAAAAGAAACAAATCAAGAATACATAAATCTAATTAAAGAAATAATTCTAAGTGATGAACGCATAAAAAAAATAGACGAATTAGAAATAATGAAATATGGCTCTTATTACCAAGTTAATATTGACATATCAATCAAAGATAACCTAACAATTAAAGAAGGAAATAACATTACCAACAATTTAAAACAACGATTAATAAGTAGCAATACCAAAATATCTTATGTAAAAATAAGTGTAAATCCTTATGGAGGTGAAGAAAATGCCTGAGTTACCAGAAGTAGAAACTGTTAAAGAAAATTTAAAAAAAAGATTAATAAACACAAAAATTAATGATGTAAAAGTTTTATATAATAATATCATTGCCTATCCAGATACTAACACATTTGAAAAAACATTAAAAAACAAAAAAGTAAAAGATATCACTAGAAGAGGCAAATTTATAATTTTTGACTTAGAAGATTATTATTTATTATCACACCTAAGAATGGAAGGAAAATACTTCATTAAAAATAAAAATGACCAAATTAATAAACATGAACATGTTATATTTAACCTAGATAACAATCAAGAATTAAGATACATGGATACAAGGAAGTTTGGTAAAATGTTTCTTATACAAAAAGAAAACATTGATACTATAGGACCATTAAAAGAATTAGGACTAGAACCATTTGATAAAAAACTGACACCTAATTATTTAAAAGAAAAAATAAAGAATAAAATAATACCTATAAAAACAGCATTACTAGATCAAAGCATTATCGCTGGAATAGGCAATATTTATGCTGATGAAATACTTTTTCTAGCACACGTGAACCCATTAAAAAAGTCAAATACATTAAAAGAAAAAGAATTAAATAACATTATTAAATCCACAAAAGAAGTATTAAATAAAGCTATTGCCAAAGGCGGTACCACAATACATACATACACTTCAGTAGATGGTATAAAAGGCACATATCAAGATTCATTATTCGTGCACAATAAAGAAAAAGAACTTTGTAAAGTATGCCAAACTCAAATAAAAAAAATTAAAGTAGGAGGCCGTGGTACTTACTACTGTCCACATTGCCAAAAATAAAACCTAATCATCACATTAAAATGATAGGTTTATTTTTATTTTCTTCTTCCAAATAAGAATCACTATTAACAATTAATAAAGAATAAATATAAGATACTCTTTTTTCAATATTAAAAATCTTATCATTAATTTTATTATAACCAGTAACAACAGGTATTTCCATATCCTTTTTTATCTTATTTAAATAACTTCTTCCCCTCTTATTAAAACCAAGTAACCTTACATAATTAATCTCTAATTCCTCATTATCCTCTTTCTTAAAATTAGTCAAAATATGAGTAAACATCCTATTTAATTTATTATAAGTATATCTTTTAGTTTTAATTAAATTTATTAATTCGTCTAAACTATTAGCATTATAAATATTCTTTTTAATTAAATTATTTAAACCTTCATCCACAGTTTGAAAACTATCTAAATTATCAATATTATTAATTATTTGATATTTTAATAGACTATAGAATTTATCCTTAGAAGGAATATCATTTAAATATTTTAAAGTAGCCTTAGGAACATACTTAGAAACATCATTACCATTTACTAACATCTTCCTAATCAAAGAAGCATTAATCATATCACCACTTATAATCACACCATGATAGTCATTAGTTCTCTTAATAGCAACAGGTTCAATAGAATAATTATTCTTAATAATCTCTTTAATATAAGAAACCGCTAAAATATCATTAGGTTCCTTTATTCTATATTTAGTAATAACTTCTAAAGCCTTACTCAAAGCAGTAGGATAATTATCTCCCTTATCTAAATACTCACATACCTTATCATCAAAAACCTTGTTATTTAATTGAGACATAGCAAGAGTTTTCAAAATTTCAACATTATTAGATTCACTTCCAAAAACTAAAGTATCAATATGTAAATTATTTAATATTTTAAGTGCCCCATGAGCAAAGATATCACTAGATTGAGTAGCAAAAACAAAAGGAAGTTCAACGACCACATCAATACCATATTCCAAAGAAATACGAGTCTTATCCCACTTATTAATAATAGAAACTTCTCCTCTTTGCATAAATGTTCCATTAAATATACAAATAATTAAACAATCAGGAATCATTTCCCTAATCTTTTTTATTTGATAAAGATGTCCGAGATGAAAAGGATTATATTCACAAATAATGCCAACAACTCTCATAAGTTCCTCCTTCTTTTTTTAGTATAACATTTATTTTAATTATTGACAACAACAAAAACATATGTTATATTTTAAACTTAGTTTTAGAATTTATACATTAAGAATCAACCATAAAATACACATTAACAAACATTTTTCTCTTAAAAAACTAAAACAATAGATATTAACTCACTTTTATGATATAATGGTTTTACTTGGAAGGGAATTGTGAAAAAAGTGATTAGCAGTTTTTTTGAAACTTTTATAAAAATGATTGGGAGTATATATCCATTTTTTAGGAGTATTAATAATACCGTAGGCACATTACTAGGAGCCATGGTAACATATCGTATAGCATACGTTATTATAGGAATATTCTTTACAAGAAAATTTAAACCCGCGAAGAAAAAACACAAATATGCAATCGTCATTGCCGCCCGTAATGAAAAAAATGTAATTGGCAACTTACTTGATAGCATTCACATGCAGGATTATCCCAGTGATTTAATAACCGTTTTCGTAGTCGCGGATAACTGCACTGATAACACAGCTGAAATTGCACGAAGTAAAGGAGCAATTGTCTATGAGAGATTTGATAATCTCCATAAAACTAAAGGTTTTGCCTTAGAATATCTTTTTGACTGTATCGAAAGAGATTATGGTCGAATGAGTTATGAAGGATATTTTGTCTTTGACGCAGATAACTTGTTAAAAAAAGATTACATTTCAAAAATGAATGATGCCTTTGATTCAGGGGAGAAAATGGTAACATCATATCGTAATACAAAAAACTTTGATGAAAACTGGATTACCATGAGTTTTGCCTTACACTGGTATCGCTCAATTAGAATGAACCATCGTGCCAGATCATTCCTTCGTTTAGCGACAAACATTCAAGGAACAGGTTACCTATTTGCCAGTGAAGTAGTACAAGATGGCTGGCACTACACCTCATTAACCGAAGACCGAGGTTTAACGGCCGATGCTGTTAGCCAAGGATATCGTATCAGTTACCAAGATGCAGCCGAATTTTATGATGAACAAAGCCCTAACTGGAAAGTTGCCTACAACCAAAAACTTCGTTGGTCTAAAGGTCTTCTTATCAATTTCAAAGAATCAGGATTCAAACTATTTATAAACATCTTCTTTGGCAGAAAATTCACTAAAGTAAAATGGAGCAAAGAAGAAGAACAAAAAAGACCATGGTGGAAAAAGATTCTAATCGGCATCAAAGATAGATTTATTATGTATGATACCTTCATGCACCTACTACCCACAAACGTAATCAACCTATTTAGATGGATTTTAGTAGTTCTAATACTTCGTTCATGTTACACCTACACATATGGACTTACTAATATCAACTTTTTTGCGGGAGGCACAGTCTTAGCACAAGTATTAAGACATTTCTTTGATATAAGGATCAACATCACCCCAGGCATCTCTGCTCTTTGGCAAACATTCCTAATAGGAATATGGGCTAGACTATTCTTCCGCATCGGATTATATTTAAAAAACATGATTACCCCATACTACATCCTGTTCCTTGAAAGAAAAAGAATAAAAAAAGTACCATTTCACAAAATAATAGGTTTCTCAATTCTTTGGCCAATCTTCGATATCGTAGGCAGATACACAACCTACATAGCACTTTTTAAAAAAATAGAATGGAAACCAGTTCCACACAACAGCAAAATAACCATTAATGATATAAATACAAAGTGAGGTTTTAACATGGAAAAAATTATCTTAATTAAATATGGTGAATTAACGACCAAAAAAGAAAATCGCAATATGTTCATTAACATCCTATATGAAAATATAAAAAACAGCCTAAAAGGCATTGACTATAAAATAACCAAAAACAGAGTAAGAATGTTTATTACCCCCAAAAGTGATTATGACTATGAATTAATAATAAATAAATTAACCAAAATATTTGGTATACATAGCATAGTAATCTGTTATAAAGTTAATACTAATATTGAAAGCATAAAAGAAAATGCTTTAACTCTAGCTCAAAATACTAATTTTCAAACATTTAAAGTTGAAACAAACAGAAGTTATAAAGAATTTCCTTTAACAAGTTTAGAAGTAAGCAAAGAAGTCGGTGCATATATCTTAAAAAACATGGATGGAATAAGTGTTTCTGTGCACAATCCTGACTATGAGTTAAAAATTGAAATTAGAAATGATTACACATACTTATATAGCAAAGAAATAAAAGGAGTTGGAGGCTATCCTGTTGGAGTTCAAGGCAAAGGCTTACTCATGTTATCTGGTGGTATTGATTCTCCAGTAGCTTTATATCTAGCCTTAAAACGTGGCATTAAAGTAGAATGCATTTACTTTGAATCTCCGCCTCATACTAGCCTTCAAGCAAAAAACAAAGTTAAAAAATTAGTTGAAATATTAACAAAATATCATCCACATATTAAATTACATATTGTAAAATTTACTGAAATACAAGAAGAAATATATAAAAATATAGATCCTAGTTATATGATAACCATTATGAGAAGAATGATGTATCGTATTAGTGAAAAAGTTGCTAAAAAAAATAAGTGCCTAGCCATCATCAATGGTGAAAGTGTTGGACAAGTAGCGAGTCAAACATTAACAAGCATGAATGTTATCAACAATGTAACTACGTATCCTATTATAAGACCAGTAGCCTGCATGGATAAACTAGAAATAATCGAATTATCAAAACATATTGGCACATATGAAACATCGATATTACCATATGAAGATTGCTGTACCATCTTTTTACCAAAGCACCCAGTTATCAATCCTAAATTAGAAAAATGTTTAAAATATGAAAAAACATTTGACTATGATAAATTAATTGATGAAGCCATTGACAACATGGAAACAGTTAAGTTGGATAACCATATTGATACACTTGATTTATAACATACAAAAATTACCAACACATATATAGTATGAATTGTTAAAATTTTCACATTCTATTAATGTAGGAGGTGAAAAACGATGAACAATAGTAAATTAAACGTTCCAGGAGCTAAAGGTGCTATCGAAAGAATGAAATATGAAATAGCTAATGAATTTGGTGTTAACTTAGGACCAGATACAACTGCAAGAGCTAATGGTTCAGTTGGTGGAGAAATTACTAAACGCTTAGTTAAATTAGGACAAAACCAAATAAGTGGAAGTAACTATACTCAATCTAAGTAAGTTTAAATAAATTAAGAATAGAATCTTATCTATTCTTTTTTTCTTTTTTAAATAAAAAAGCAGAGCTTATTACTAAACTCTACTATAGAATTCTACGATTAATGCTTCGTTAATATCGGCATTTAATTCACTACGTTCTGGATGTCTTAAATAAGTACCTTGCTTTTTAGCTTCATCATAAGAAATAAAATCTACTCTCTTTGGAGCATTAGCAAGAGCTATCTCAACACCACCGTGATTTGCAGAATTATCTTTTAAACCAATTACATCACCAACATGAACTCTATAAGATGGAATATCAACCTTCTTACCATTAACAGTAATATGTCCGTGATTAACTAATTGTCTAGCACCTCTCCTTGTGCTAGCAAAACCAATACGATATACTAAATTATCAAGTCTACTCTCTAATAATTTAAGTAAATCTTCACCATGAACTCCCTTAAGCTTACCAGCATCATCAAAAGTTCTTTTGAATTGCTTTTCAGTTAAACCATAAATAAATTTAACTTTTTGCTTTTCTTGAAGTTGAAGTGAATAGTTAGATGGTTTTCTTTTTCTATCTTTTCCGTGCTGACCTGGACCATAAGGTCTCTTAGCCATATCTTTACCACTTTCTAAGATAGAGAAATTAACACGACGAGCTCTTTTGTTATTTGGGCCTGTGTATCTAGCCATAGTCTTCCTCCTTTTAAAATACTATTTAGAGATTTCTTTAATAATAGTAGGGTGTTTATCATTGTACTTTCCTTTGTGCAGCTACAAATTACTTGTATCATAACACATTACATTATTTAAAGAAACGCTGCCAAATGCATAAGTATTATATAAAATAATTATGAAGTTGTCAACAAAAATATGTTTAATTTAGAAAAAAAAGTATCCACAGTTATGTGGATAAAATATTTTAAACAAGTATTTTATTAAATGCTTTTGCTATTGCCTTTTAATTCATTACTCTTTTCATCATACTAAAAATGCCTTTCAAAAATTTTTTTGTCAAAAAAAGTGTAAAATGTGTGTAAAATTAAAAAAAATGTCGAAATAATATGCTATACTTAATACAACATAACATGAGTGTAGACAACACCTGATTATGATTACAGGATTGATAAGCGAAAACAAATATCAATTCTAAAAAACTTTACATTAAATATAAGGAGGTTTAAATGAAAAAGATATTTAATAAGTTTACAAAATTGTTGTTAACATTTATTTTATTATTTTCAGACATTGCACCCCTAGCCAAAGTATTTGCGGATTTAAATCCTAGTTTAACCATAAAAGCATCTACTTCACTAGAAGGTGAATATGATGAAATAAAAAATAATACCACTTACACATTTGATCAAAGTACTAATATAGATAATTATTACTTTAAATTAAATGGTAATTCATTTGAAGAAAGTGAAAACTATTTAATAAAAACAGATATTAATTTCTATGGAGAGTGGGATAAAGATAATGTTCATGACACAAAAAAAATAATTGATTTCAAAAAAGGATTATCTCTTAACCAAGGAATTAGCAAAATAATACCATATGATTATCTTTCTTCTGCAAATGGTATATATGAAGTTAACTTATCCATTTACAAAACAAGTGATATTACCTTAAATGGAGAAAATTTAAGTAACAAAACTGATGTCGAATTAGAAATGTTAAAAGAACAATTAGAGAAACTAGATATGAGTGGATATCAAAAAGTTACAAATAACAGCTTTAAAATTGAAGTTATCAATTTTAAAAGTGGACTAATCATTGATAAAGTAACATATCCAAGTGGTGAAGAAGTATATAAGAACGATAACATTTATGAAATAGATAATACTATTGACTCAAATATTGATATTAAATTTCATTATGAAATAGGAAACTTAAATGAAAAAGAAACATATCATTTTAATTTATATATAAATGGCTATCTTGTAGACACTTATTCTCATTTAACTACACAAATTATTAAAACTAATAACATAGTAAACATAGATAATTTAATAAATGGTAATTATAACATTGAACTAAAATTATATGATAGTAAAGATAATTTAGTAGAAAATGATACCATTGAAATAAATTCTAAAAATTCTAGTGTAACTGATTTAAATGAATATTTTATCTTGGATGAAGAAACATTAAAAGACATTAACAAACTAAGAACAAAATTAATTAATTATAAAGCTTTAAATGAAGAAGATAAAAATATCTTAAATGAAGAATTAAAAAATAACCTAGATACATACGTAGATAAAATTAATAATTTATCTTTAGATGAATACTTGAATATTCTCAATAGAGATCTAACAATAGATTCATATTACCGAGTAAAAGACAAAGAGATAAGCATTATCTATGGATTGGATGGCACATTTGATAAAGATTTACTTATCAGTAACCAAGTCCTAGTAAGTGAGTTTAAAGAAAAATTCCCTAACATTCTAATATCCGTTTATAGAAAAAATGGTGAACTTGCCAGTGATGATGACTATCTAGAAACAGGTATGAAAGTCTTAGCAAATTATAATAGCCTAATAAATGAATATTACTTAATTATTCGTGGTAATGTTATTAGTGAAAATGGTATGATAACTATAGAAGACATAAGAGAAATGGTTTCTCTCGGACTAGGAATATCTACTCTAGGTGATGAGTATTACCTTGCCAGTGATGTTAACCAAGACAATAAAGTTGATATCTTAGATGCTACTGAGAGCTATTACATTTTAAAGAATCAAGATAACATAGATACATTCAATGATTATGAAAAACCAACCTATCAAACTGAAAATAAAATAATTACAAAAATAACAAGTAATAAAAACAGTTTAAGAGTAGGAGATACATTTAAAATAACTCTAAAAATAGAAAATTTAACAGAAAATGCTATCAACGGTATTCAAGGTATCCTAACATTCAATAATAATTTAATAAAATGCAAATCAGTAAGTATCCATGATAACTGGTTAGGAAACATCAACGTTATTAATGAAGATAACTATGGGAAATTTATGTATCTTGGAGATTCTACTAGTATTGATGGTAACTTTATAACATTTACTTTTGAAGCCTTAAAAGAAGGAAGTGCAACCGTTAAAGTAACAGACTTACTCATGGCTTTAAATGGAGTTTCTAAAGAATTAGAAAATAAAGAAACCAACTCAGTATTAATTAACATTGCTAGACCTTTAGATAATGATGCTAGAATCAAAGAACTTAAATTTGATAAAGGAACATTAAATAAAACATTTAATAAAGAAATCGCTAATTACATTTTATATGTTGATTATTTTGAAGATACAATTAATATCAATGGTATATTAGAAAGCCTTCATGCTACCACCAGTGGTTTCAAAGAGTATAAATTAAACAGTAACAAAACAATTATCCCTATCACAGTAATTGCTGAGAATGGTAATACTAAAACATATACTATTGAAGTAATTAAAATAGATAGAAGAAGTAACAATACTAACTTAAAAGAACTTACTATTGAAGGCATAGATATTGAATTTGATAAAGACAAACTAGAATATAACATAGAAGTAGATTACACAGTTAAAAGACTAGATATCAATGCAATTGCAGAGCACATAAAATCAGTCGTAGTTATTGAAGATTCTAATCTAGAAGTAGGACAAAACAAAATAATCATTAAAGTAAAAGCTGAGAATGGTGATACCAAAGATTATATTTTAAATGTTACTAGAAAAAGTGAAGCAAAAAAAGATATTACTAAAAATGAAGAAGTAAAAGGTAATAATTCAAGATTACTCCTAGTCATCTTAATTATAGCCACGATTAGTTTCTTATTATACTTAATCTTCAAAGATAATGATAATGATAAAGAACCAAAATATAATCTAAAAGAAAAAGAGAACAAAAAAGAAACTAAAGAACAGAATAAAAACAACAATACAAATGATAAAAAGAAAAATAAGAAGTGATAAACAACACTTCTTTTTTTATGAAAAAATGACAAATTTTACAAAAATAATAAATTATTATAATAAAATAGGGAAAACTATGATAGAATTTAATTATATGAGGTGATTATCGTGTTAAAGATTTTTAAAAATGATGATAAAGAAAAAATTAACTACGAAAAACTAAACGAAATCATTAAAATATTAAATGTTATGTTAAAAATCGTTTTTGTTTTAGTAATCGTTCTTGTTTTATATGTATCTACAAAAGTTTTAGCCGAGTGGGGTGTATTTAATTTTATTAGTAATATCTTAACTGTCATATCGCCACTTTTTATAGGTATTTTTATCGCCTGGTTATTAAATCCAATAGTAAATAAACTAAACAAAAAAGGAGTTAACCGCGTCCTAGGAACAATATTTACCTACATTGTCTTTCTAGTAATAGTTTATCTTATCATGTCCTCACTAATCCCAATTTTAGCAGATGAAATCAACTCATTTGTTAAAAGTGTTCCCAGTTATTTAGATAGTTTAAAAGGGTACACTGATAATATCTTTGATAAACTTTCTTCCCCTAACTTTGATATAACTTCAACAAAATTAGATTTCTACAAACAAATAGAAACTTTAGTAACTGACTTCACAGCAAAATTACCTGCAACGCTAGTAAATACTATTAAAACATTTTTCTCAACCCTATGGAGTTTTGTAATTGGAATGATTATTGGTTTATACTTACTATTTGATTTTGATAACTCAATTAAAAAAATTATTTCGTTTATTCCAAAAAAATATCAAAGAACATTAGATGACATTTGCTCAAGAATGGATACAACTTTAAAAAACTTTGTACAAGGAACCCTTATTGATGCATCAATTATTTTCTTCTCTTGTGCTATAGGCTTTTGGTTTGCAGGATTAAAAGCACCATTACTATTTGCATTATTTTGTGCAGTTACTAATATTATTCCTTATATTGGACCTTACATCGGTGCGACTCCAGCGGTCTTAGTAGGATACGCCCAAGGACCTCTTGTAGGAACAGTTGTCCTCATTGTAAACATTGTTATCCAAGGAATTGAAGGTAATTTCATCCAACCACTTGTAATGAGTAAAACTATGAAATTACATCCAGTAACTATCATCGTAGGCTTGTTAGTATTTGGCTATTTCTTTGGTATATTAGGAATGATTATTTCTACTCCAATCATTTCACTATTAAAAGTCCTTTTTGTCTTTATAAATGAAAAATATAAATTAATTGAAATAGAGGAATAATATTATGAAACTAGAACACTTCCAAACATATAAAGAAGTATATAAAATAGAAATAGAAAAATTACTTACTTATTGCAAAACAATATACCGACTTGAAATAGAACACAAGAATAAAATTAATAAACAAATTATAAGAAACAAAAAAGATAAAATTAAATCAATTGAAACAGACATGAATATGTTAAGAGATAAAATTAGCAATCTTGATACATTATATCGTTTCATAAATGGAGAACCATTTAAAGTAGAACAATTAAAAACCATTATCGAAGATAAAGAAATTATCAAAAATGATATACTCCATGAAATAGTAGATTTAATCAAAGAAAAAATAGATATCATTACAACTCTTGATTTAGAATTAAAAACTCTTGAATTAAATAAAGAAATATATATTGAAGAACTAACAAGTGATTTTAAAAACCTAACTAAAGTCAATAGGGAATAATTTTACTTGTTTTTCTTGTTTAATAAAAAAAAATATGATAAAATGTTATTAGGATAGTGGTATTATGAAAAGTATTGAACCAATAATATTTTTAATATGTGGCAAAGCAAGACAAGGAAAAACCACACTAAGTAACCTAATTGCCTCATATTATCAAGAACATAATCTCAAAGTAGTTAACACTTCGTTTGCGAAGTACTTAAAGTATTATGCCAAAGAAATAAAAGACTATAACCTTACCGATAGTGATAAATATCGCTCATTTTTACAAGAACTAGGTAATTTTATTCGCATTGATATGAATAAAGAATGCTTCTTAATAGATAGATTAATTGAAGATATTAATATTTATGCACATTATGCTGACATTATTGTAATTGGAGATGTCCGCTTCAAAAAGGAAATTACTCATTTGAAAAAACATTTTTCAAAAGTAATAACAATTCACATTACAAGACCTAATTTCCAAACTGATTTAACAGAACAAGAACAAAATGATATCAGCGAAATAGATTTAGATAATTATACTGACTATGATTATAAAATAGTAAATAATAACTTAGAAAACTTAGAAAAAGAAACAAAAAGAATATGTATAGAGGTGGAAAATAAATGGAAAAAATAAATATTTATAACATCTGTAATGAATACATCAAAAATCAAACAAAAAATCATTACTTTAGCATTCCTTATGATAACAAAGTAAACCTTGTTACAAATGTCAAAGAACTAGATAATGATCTAAAAATAAACAGTATCACCATAATGCCTGTAATCATAAAAAAAGAAACTGATTATGAATATAACGACTTACTAATAATTTCTAACACTCATGAACAACTATCAAGCATATATGACATTTTAACCAATGATGAATACTTTGATTTAGACCCAGATAGGTTAATATTTCACATTGATGAATTACTATACAATAGCTCGAATGCCTTATTACAAGAAGTAAGAAATAAGAAAAACTTTATTTTAAAAAAAAACCTAGCGAACACGGTTATTTATTACGACCGTGGAGAAAAATATGGAAACGTTTTAGACAAACATAAAATAGAACCAAATCAAAGATACATAGTTTTAGGGGAAACAAATCAAGATTTAGTTTACTTATATCTAAATAAAATATCTATAGCTATGAATAAAATAGATGACACCTATCAAAGTGAAATATATGCCCGTCTTATAACCAAATTAGAAAGTATCTGTCAAAGACCATATCTAGGGCAAAAAGAAATTAGAAGAATTGTCAAAAATATTAAAATACTTCCTTTTCTAATTTCAATGGATTATGAGGAAGAAGCAGATTTACTAATCAAACAAGCACTCAAAGATGGTATAGGTCTTTGTATTAACCACCCGTTTCTTCAAGAACTTATCAATACATCCATAGACGATTGCAAGAAAATATATCCATTAATTAAAATAAATAACACTAAAATACAACATAAAATAAATAACATCGAAGCAAAATCACAAAAAAACATCCTAGAAGCCCTTGCAGAGATTAAAGCCCAAAAAAATAAAAAAATCTTAGATAAAGCAACCCTTTTCACACTTTATAATAAACATGATATGCCTATAGAATTAATCTACGAATGTGCTAAGGAAAATAACATAATAGTAAACATTGATGAATTCAATCGTCTTAAAAACATAAAAAACAACTACGAAGATATTAATCTTTTTGCTCCTGAAATAGCATCATTTAAAACACAAGATACCTTTGTAGGCTATGATAAATTAGGTTTAGAAACTAAAGTGATCGCCATCTTTAAAGATAACAAAAAAGTAAATGAATTAGAAAGTGAAGGCTATATTATCCTAGAAGAAAATCCCTTTTACGTCAGCAACGGAACTCAAGAATCAGACACAGGATACATCAAAAATGATCATGTTAAAATAGAAGTATTAGACGTCATCAAATCAATAAATAACCAAAGCATTATTAAAATTCGTATCTTAGAAGGAACACTATATAATAAAGATACTGTTTTAACCCATGTTCTAAATTCCAAAAGAAAAAACATAAACAAAAACCATACTGCCTTACATTTACTTGAACATGTCATAACTACCATGCTAGGTAATAGCATCACTTCAAAAATGACAAAAGCAACACCAAAAACATTTAGATACGACTTTGAATACAAAGGCAAGCTAAGTGATGAAATAATTATTAAAATAGAACAAAGAATAAATGAAGAAATAAAAAAAGGCTATGACATAAAAAGAACGATTATCAACCAAAAAGAACTACCCAAACTTAAAAATCTTCATAAAGATGGTTCATACACCACTGATGAAGTAAAACTCATAACTATTGGTGATACAAACATAATATGTGATGGTACATTTGTAAACAATACGAGTGAAATATCAAAAGTAGCCCTTTCGCTAGTGGAAAACAAAGGCCTAAACACATACCGTATTGAAGGAGCTGTTGACAATAACATTTATCCTATCCTATTTTCCAAAATAAAGCCATACAATAGTGAAATGCTAAAACTATTATCCAAAGCCAAAACCATCCTAGATAAAGCAAAACTAATGAACATCAAACTGGATTATAGTATTAACATTGATAACTCTAAACCCACTAGTTATGCAGATATCGTATTCAACAAAAATGAATTATCTTTAGTACAAGAAAAAACATCATTATTAGAAAAATCATTCTTTCTAGCTCAAAAAGAAAACGCTCTAAATAACATTGATCTATTTTTAAATGAAAAAGTTACTTATAAAGATTTAAACATCATCATAGCCATCACCGAAGGATATGATAAAGAAATATTAAAAATCATCATCGATGCCTTAGCTAATAGACTAGATAATTATTTTATCTTACTAGCAAATGTTGATAATAGTTCTGTTAACTTCCTATGCAGTACCAACTCAACAAGCGAACTTATTCATTGTGGAGAAATAGTAAACAGTGTTTCTATTAAAACTGGAGGCAATGGAAATGGCAGCAAATACTTTGCCCAAGGTGGTGGAAAAGATATTACCAACCTAGTTAAAGAACTAGAATTAATTAAAAAAAGAATATTAAGTATCTAAAAAAAGAACAAATTAGTTCTTTTTTCCTATATATTCCTCATATGTCAAATTATTATCATGTAAGTATGTAGCCACATCAATCCCCAAATACCTAATATGCCATGGCTCAAACATATAACCAGTAATATTCTCTTTTCCCTTAGGATATCTCAAAATAAACCCATACTTATACGAATTATTAATAATATAATTATATTCATCACTACCATCTTCTATAAACTCACTACCATTACTAATATCAATAGCCAGCCCTAACTGATGTTCACTATAACCTGGTCTAGCCGAATAAGTGTCAGCCTTATCTATACCATCCTTTTTCACATAATGATTATATAAATTATTTTGATAATTATAACTGCGGTAAGTAGAACCCGCCTTAATAGTAATACCAAGTGCCATCGCCTCAGCACACATCTCCTCAAATGGCTTAACTGCATAACTCTTAAGATACAACTTTTTAGTAGAATAATTACTACTAATCAACTCCAAATCACTAGGTACAAAATCCTTATCCAAATAATAATACTTATTTACCAAAACTAACATATCATTACTATCACTAATCAAAGAAGTATTAGTATAAAAATCATAATCCAAATTAACATTCACATAAGTAACAACATCCTCAGTCTTCAAATCATCATGCTTTTTCCTATAATCAATATATCTAGACAAATAATTCTCATTAAAATAAGATAACTTTAAATAATCAAATATATCCTTATTATAATCCTCTTTTATAATCAATTTAACATTATCATCGCTAAGAGATTTAAACAAAGTATTAACCTCGCTACTAGAATAACCCAAATCCAACAAAGCATTAACATCTAAAATGAAATCCTTATTATCAACATAATCAATTTCTAAATAATTATCTAAGTACTTTGAAACATAATAATTATCACTAAGAGCAACCTCTAAAGTCTTAGAATACTTATTGGCCTTTAAGACTTCCTTATAGATGTCCTTCTCTCGAAATATAGAAATAACCCTATCACTATAATTAAGTTTTTCTAACTTTTTATCACCATCTTGAAAATTAATTAATATAATTAAAGTAGAAATAACAAGTAACATAAAAAAACCAATAATAATTCTTCTTATTTTCATAATACCATCCTTATAAATATTATACACTAAAATTGGAAAAAATACTTGCAAATAATAAAAAGTATGGTATAATTAACTTAATTTTACAGTTATTAGTATTTGAAATGACCAAGTAGTAAATAAAATATTATTATAGAGAGTTTATGTATGGTGGAAATAAACAAATATTTATCTTACGAATTACACATTTCTAGCTAATCGGTTAAAACCGTTAAAAAAATAAGAAATAAATAAGGTGGTACCACGAGATTTTCGTCCTTTGGTAGCATCTTTTTATATTAAGGAGGAGAAAAAAATGAAATTATTTGACGAATTAAAATGGAGAGGCTTAGTAGATAACATTACCAGTGAAGAACTCATTGATAAAATCAACGAAGGAGGATTAACCTTTTATATTGGCGTAGACCCAACTGCAGACAGCCTTCATATTGGACATTACTCAAGTGTCATTGCCATGACCAAAAGATTACTTGATGCTGGACATCATCCTATCATTATCGCAGGTGGCGGAACTGGTCTAATCGGTGATCCAAAACCAAATTTAGAAAGACCAATGATATCTAAAGAAGCTGTTTTAAAAAATATAGAAGGAATCAAAAAACAATTGGACAAAATCTTAGGAACTGATATCAAAATTATCAACAATGCTGACTGGTTATTACAAATGAATGCCATTGACTTCTTAAGAGATTATGGAAAACATTTTAACATCAACTATATGCTAAGTAAAGACACCGTTAAAAGAAGACTAGAACTAGGCATCACCTATACCGAATTTTCATACATGATACTTCAGTCAATAGACTTTCTAAAATTATATGAAAAATATGGAGTAACACTACAAATTGGTGGTCAAGATCAATGGGGCAACATCACATCAGGATTAGAATTAATTAGAAAAATACATGGCATTGATACCAAATGTTATGGTATGACCATGCCTCTAATCACCAGAGCCGATGGCACTAAGTTTGGAAAAAGTGAAAGTGGCAAATCAGTTTGGCTCGATGCAACCAAAACAAGTCCTTATGAAATGTACCAATTCTTCGTAAATACCGAAGATAGCAAAGTAATAGAATATTTAAAAAAATTAACATTCCTAAATCCAACTCAAATAGATGAATTAGAAAGAAGTCTAAAAGAACATCCAGAACAAAGACTAGCCCAAAAAGCCTTAGCCGAATCAATAATCACTTTCGTTCATAGCAAAGAAGATTATGAAGAAGCCATTAAAATAACAGAAGCCTTATTCAATAATGAAATAAAAAAACTAAATGCCAAACAAATCGCGGAAGCATTTCAGGATTTTGATATTAAAAAAATAGAAATAGGCGAATCCCTAGTAGACTTATTAATTCGTCTTGGCGCCTCACAAAGTAAAAGAGAAGCCAGAGAATTTATCACAAATGGAGCTATTACCATAAATGGTGAAAAATATACCGATGTACTTACTACTATAAATGACGATATGTTTATCTATAACTATCTAATTATTAAAAGAGGTAAAAAGAACTACTACATTGCTAGCAAATAATTAATACATATTGTACTTATCTATAAAAAACAATGAAAAAAAGTAAAAAATCAAAATATGTGCCAAAAAATAGCCTATTTTGATTTCTTATTAGTTAACATTAAGAAATTAGCCAAAATAATATATTACAATAGCATTAACAAAGCGGTAACATACTTACTGCTGAGTAGCAAAGGAAGGTAATATATTATGTTCGTAGGACAAAGACTAAAAGCATTGAGAAAAGAAAAAGACTTATCACAGCAAGCACTAGGAGATGCTCTAGGTATCACGAAAGTATCAATATGCGGTTACGAAAATGGTACAAGAATACCCAGTCTAGAAACATTTGTTATGCTAGCGGACTTCTTTGGAGTAACCACCGATTACTTTTTAGGTAGAGAAGTTTCAGTCATTCATGAAGGCGAAGGCGAATATGTTGGTTCAATATCACAAGATGATATTAAAATTCAAAAAGAACTAAGAAAATATACAGAATTATATAATCAATTAATTCAAGATCCCAAAAGAACGGTTAGTTTAATTAATAAAAAAATGCAAATGATTAAAAAAAGCAAATAATGAAACGAATAAACAAAAAATTATTTGTTTTTTTCTATTTTTGTTTTATAATAGATATATCTATATGAAAGGACTGATAATATGTTAGATATTAAAGATTTATATGAAAAAGATTATTTAGGAAAAGAAGTAGAAATATGTGGTTGGATAAAGAATCACCGCAAACAAGCTAATATTGGCTTTATTGATATGTATGATGGTACAACTATTAATACCTTACAAGTTGTTTATGACAATAATTTATCTAATTTTGATGAAATAACAAAATTTAAAATAGGTTCAGCAATTAAAGTTGAAGGAGTCATCAATGCCTCACCAAAAGAAGGACAACCATTCGAACTACAGCTTACAAGCATTACCTTATTAGGAGACTGCCCAGATGATTATCCTATTCAACCAAAAAGACATACAAGAGAATTTTTAAGAGACCAAGCCTATTTAAGACCAAGAACAAACTTATTTCAAGCAGTATTTAGAGTAAGAAGCGTCGCGGCTTATGCAATACATAAATACTTTCAAGAAAGAGGATATGTTTACTTCCATGCTCCAATAATAACAGGAGCAGACTGTGAGGGAGCAGGCGAAATGTTTCAAGTAACGACTCTTGATTTAGACAAAGTAGCATCTCTAGGCAAAGTAGATTATAGCAAAGATTTCTTTGGGAAAAAAACATCATTAACAGTATCGGGTCAATTACAAGGAGAAACATTTGCCTTAGCATACAAAAAGATTTATACATTTGGGCCAACATTTAGAGCCGAAAACTCAAATACCAAAACTCATGCTGCCGAATTTTGGATGATTGAACCAGAAATAGCCTTTTGTGATTTAGAAAAAGACATGGATATCATGGAAGAAATGTTAAAATACATTACCTCATATGTTCTAGAACATGCTTCATACGAAATGAAATTCCTAGACACATATGTTGAAAAAGGATTAATAGACAAACTAACTAAATTAATTAATTCTAAATTTACAAGAATTGACCATGAAGAAGTAATCTCTATCCTAAAAAAAGCTAACATCAAATGGGAATTTGAACCAGAGTATGGCGAAGATATTGCCAAAGAACACGAAAAATATATCACAGAATACTTTAATGGTCCAGTATTTATCAAAAATTGGCCAAAAGATATCAAAGCATTTTATATGAAACAAAATGCAGATGGTAAAACTGTTGCCGCAGTAGACCTAGAAGTACCTGGTGCCGGAGAATTAATGGGGGGTTCTCAAAGAGAAGAAAACTATGATAAACTAGCAAAACGTATGGAAGAATTAAACATGCAAAAAGAAGGTATGGAATGGTACATGAATCTAAGAAAATTTGGTGGATGTGTTCACTCAGGCTTTGGTATGGGCTTTGAAAGATTACTAATCTACCTAACAGGGGTTGAAAACATAAGAGATGTTATTCCATATCCTAGAACTCCAGGAAATTGTGAGTATTAATATGAAGTATTACTTCATTGGTATAAAAGGTACAGGAATGTCAGGATTAGCTTGTATCTTAAATGATTTAGGAAACACAGTAATTGGTTATGATGATTACAAAGAACATAAATTTACCGAAAATGAATTAGAATTAAGAAACATAAAAATATATAATGATAGTTCCTATCAACTAACTAATGAAATCGTTGTATACTCAGCAGCTTTAGATGAAAATCATGTTGAATTACAAAGAGCAAAAGAAAAAAATTTAAAAATATTAAAATACAACGAAATGCTAGGAGAAGTAACTAAAAAATTTAAAACTATAACCATAAGTGGTTGCCATGGCAAAACAACAACCTCGAGCATGTTAAGTCATGTTATCGACAACATTATTGGATGCAGTTACCTAATAGGTGATGGAACAGGTAAATCAAACAAAGAAAGTGATTACTTTGTCATTGAAGCTTGTGAATATAAAAGACATTTTCTTGCCTATCATCCATATATGTCAGTAATAACTAACATTGAATTAGACCACACAGACTATTATAAAGACATAAATGATATGGTTGATGCCTATCAATCTTTGCTTAATAACACTAAGTTTAAAACCGTATTATGTGGTGATGATAAACTAGTAAGAAAACTAACAACCAATATAGACACCATGTACTATGGACTTAATGATAATAACGATATAATTGCTAAAAATATTAGTTACTATAAAGAATATACCTGTTTTGATGTATATATAAATGATATATTCTATGGAAACATTAAAATAAAACTTGCTGGGAATCATATGGTATTAAATACCCTTGCCGTAATTGGCATATGCAATAACTTAGGACTAAACAAATATGACGTCATAGAACAACTAGAAACTTTTACTGGTGCAAAAAGAAGATATCAAATAAAAGAAATAGAAAACACAATTATCATAGATGACTATGCCCATCACCCAACAGAAATAAAAGCCACAATTGAAGCTACAAGAAACAAATACAAAGATAAAAAAATAATAGCCCTATTCATGCCAAATACCTATTCAAGAGTAAAAGACTTTTATAAAGCATTTGCGGATAGCCTAAACAAAGCAGACTATGTATATCTTTTTGATATAGCCAAGGGTAGAGAAGATCCAAATGATTTTAAAGGAATAAATTCTAAATTAATACTAGATAATTTAAACAACGCCGAAATGATAACCTTAAATGATGAACAAAAACTATTAAAACATAAAGGAGATGTCTTATTATTTATGAGTTGCCAAAACATTTATATAATAGAAGAAAAATTAGAAAGATTATTAGGTGGTAAAGTTGGAAAAGAAAATTAAAATAATTATGGCAAGTATAATATTATTAATTCTAATAATAGCTCTAATCGTAACAAATGCTCCAAAAAAAGAAAAAGAAAAAGAAAAAGATAAAAATACTTATGTCTGTACTTATACACAAAATGTAGCAGAAGTAGATATTATTACAACATATTATGTTCATTTTGATAAAGAAAATATTAAAACTATAGACGTAAATAAAATCTATAAAGGAAATACTACCAAAGCCAAAGATGGTATTGCAAATTATAGATATATCATTGGAGTAGAAACAGAACAATATAGTAAATATCCAGGCATAAAAACAAAAATAAATAAAGACAGCAAAAAAGAATATAATTATACATATACCTTCGATGTAACTAAAATAGATAAAAACCTAGCATCATTATTTGGAGTCTATTCCACAGTAAATGAACAAAATGAATATTTTAAAACTAACAATTATGTTTGTGAATAAAAAAAACTACAAAATAAATAAAAAAGTTAAGAATTAGTATTTATTCTTATCTTTTTTTATGCTATAATTTAATATGATAGATTTACTATACACAAATTTAACTATTTACCGAAAGGATGTTAATTATGAATAAATATTTTAAATATATACTACTCACTATTTCCTTATTTTTTGTTGGAAGTATGAAAGTTGAGGCAAAAGTAATATCATGCACATATGAATGGAGAGATAACACGGGGGTAAGAAAAATAATTATGAAAACAAAAGATGGCGGAAATACGTGGTATGAATTTATAGGGGCTGAATTTTTGGCATTTTATAAGCCAGAAAGACTCATTGACGGATTAAATTACCCAGTTTCTTCTACAGCGGATTGTCCTCCCAATGATTCACTTAATTTAACGTACGAAGTGTATACATATAGTGGTACCAATTATAAGGGTGGCGATATTGTACCCTATCACAAAATTACACTAGAAGGGGCAACTCCAACTTTAAGCAACGAGAACGATAAAAAGATAGATATAACATCTAAAAAAGAACAAGCGTTGAAAGATGCCCAAGGCGGTAATAGTGCGCCAATAAAACCACAAAATCCAGGAACCACATCCTGCCAAAGTTTATTTGAAGGGTTAGAAGACGAATTAAAAAAAATATTTAACGCTATCAAAATTGTAGTACCAATTCTTGTAATAGTATTTTCATCACTTGACTTTGCCAAAGCGATATTTGGTGGAAGCGATGATGATGTAAAAAAATCACAAATAAAATTTGTAAAAAGATTAGTTGTAGCATTTGTTTTCTTCCTACTTCCAACTTTAATGGCATTTGCTATGGGTATTATGGATGTAATATATAATGGTGGCAATTTTGATTGTCTAATACTAAATTAAAGGAGATGTAGTTATGTTGAGGATATTTGGTTCAAACTTAATTAATATACTAGCAGCGGATATTTTAAAATCAATTGGAACATTTATAAAAGATGCACTACGTTCTGTTGCAGCGGCATTAGATTCATTAATTTATCAAGTTGTAGCAGTCTTATACAAGCTATTCTTCTTTGTATCAAGCACAGAAATTTTTCAAAATGATGCTGTTAAAAATGTATCAAAGAACTTTCAACTTTTAGTCGCTGTAGTCGTAATGTTTTCTTTGTCTATTTCACTAGTTAATTACATAGTAAATCCCGATAATATGAAAAGCGGTAAAGTATCTGCAAGTAAACTAGTGACTAAAGTAATTACTTCTTTAATACTATTGCTTACTATAAATATAGTTTTTGCAACAGCATATAGACTCCAAAACGCTATCATTGAAAATAACTTTGTAGGCAAATTAATATTAGGAGACAAAGCACAATCATTTGATGTTGAATCTATGGGTATGAGTTTTTCTAAAAGCATATTAAGTGCTTTTATAACTGACAATCCTAATAAGTCAGGAACTGTACCACAATATAATATTCCAGATGCTAATTATTTATTTAATGATATCCTAACCAAAGAAAGCCAATATCATTATCTTGTAGACTTTATTAATGATAAAGACGACAAAGGAGAATATGTATTAAATTATAATGCATTATCAATACCGGTAGGATTATTCATTGGTTATATTTTACTTACATATGTTGTTGGCGTTGGCGTAAGAACAGTGCAATTATTCTATTTACAAGTTATAGCACCAGTTCCAATATTATTCTACGTTTTACCAAATGGTGATGATAAATTAAAAAAATGGACACAGCAATGTATAACCACATATCTAGATTTATTTATTAGACATTTAATTATATATTTAACAATATTCTTATGCTCCAATCTATTGTCAACAGATGGAACGCTTATAATTCCATCAGGGGCAGACGAATATAAAAACTGGATAATTTTAGCTCTAGTAATAGCGATAATGTTGTTTGCTAAAAAAGCTCCTGATTTAATTAAAGAACTATTCCCAGCAACAAGCAAAGCAAGTGGCGACTTTGGGTTAAATTTAGGAAAACAATTCAAAGGAACTGCAGCAGGTGCCGTATTAGGAGCTGGTGTTGGTGGAATTGCAGGAGCAGCAACAGGTCTACTTAGTGGAGGCGGTATTGGAGGCATGATAGGAGGCTTTAATCGCGGAGCATATGGCGGACTAAGAGGCAAAAAACTTAGTGATACAATGTCAAAAACAAAGCAATACGGAAACATGTGGAGAGATCAAGGCATAACTGGATGGGATAGAATGGGAGCCAACATGAGAAATACATTTGGTGTACAAGATCGCTTATCTGGATATGAAAGGCAAATATCACACTATGATAAAATAGCTAAACTTGGTAAATCCATTACTGATAGAGCAAAAACATTAGCATACAAAAACGATACTTCTCTAGGAGGTTTTAAATATAAAGGTTCGAATATATTCGGTGGCATTAATCAGTTAAAAGCTTCTATTGACAGTGCTAGAGCTACTGGTAATGATAAATTTCATTTTAGTGGACAAGACTTTAATATTTCTGAAGCAGATAATATGTTAAAACAAGCTGAGAATTTTGCTGCAGATTCTGTCATTATGCTTGACCCAGATGATCAAATCGTTGCTATGATGGGTAATCTTCAAACAATGGAACCACGCGCTAGAACTGCTTCAGGTGTACGTAAGGCTATATCTAATGCAGAGACTAGCAAAGTACAAATTGAAAATAGTGCAGGTTATGTAAATGCAGTTAGACAAAAACAAGGAAAATAAAAAGGAGTGTGATATTAGATGAACAGTTTCTTAGTTCCGGCAAACTCTAAAAAAGGAACTTTGATATTCAATTTATTTTTACCCGCAGACCTAATAATTTTTGGTACAGGACTATTAATATCTTTAATTCTTTTTAACATAAATCACCTCTTAATTTCACTGGAATCTTTTTCCTGCCTCTTTCTGTATTCCTCTACCTTTCTGTCGATTTCATCCTGCTGTGCCTTAT
>ENA-OPNI01000038-OPNI01000038.1-human-gut-metagenome-genome-assembly--contig:-NODE-38-length-46630-cov-4.649962_pt1 | contig 46630 bp, 60 predicted proteins | sample MGYA00241538_ERZ501773 | MGnify/ENA primary metagenome ERZ501773 (study PRJEB25962, sample SAMEA2042556) | human gut metagenome | biome: human gut; feature: human-associated habitat; material: faeces...
GTTAGTTTTTTTGTTATTTAAGAAAGGATGAGTGATGAGTTATGACAATAGAAACCAAAGAACTTGTAATAAGTGAAGAATTAAAAAGAAAGGTAAATACTAACATAATTTTAAAAAGTATGTTATAACTATATTAGTGAAAAAAGAAAGTGAGGAAATATTATGAAAGAATTTAAACAACTTGGAGCTTATGGTTTAATAATAAAAGATGGTAAAATTTTACTTATTAAAAAATTTGGAGGTCCTTATGATGGTAAACTTGATTTACCTGGCGGAACAATAGAGTTTTGTGAAAGACCAGAGGAAGCATTAAAAAGAGAATTAATGGAAGAAGTTGGCATTGAGGTAGTTGATTATAAATTGTTTGATGCCGATTCAGTATCTTTTGAATGGCAATTTAAGGAAGACATTTTAGTAAAAGTGCATCATACTGGTATTTTCTTTACAGTTTCAAATTTTAATAATGAAATTAGGAAAGAAGTTAGTGTTGATGAAGTTAATGATGATTCACTTGGTGCAGAATTCTTTGATATTAAAGAATTATCAAAAAAAGAATTATCTGCCATTGCTATAATGGAATTAGAGAAATTAGGATATGAACTTAAATAAAACACTAATTAAAATTATGTTATAGTTTTAATAGTTAGTAGTTATTACTACCTAAATATTTGTGCCTAGCAGTTGTTATACTTCCACCATAAGGGCACCATTAAAGATTTATTCGAACTAGAAATAGTTCGTTTTTTCTCGTTTAAAAATATATAGTGACCGAATATATTGATATTTTTAATAGATTTTAAAAAAGAATACTTTTAAATAAAAAAAAGAGTTTATGCTCTTTTCTCATAAACACTAACTTGTTTTTTGTCTTTACCCTTACGTTCAAATTTAACATATCCATCCATAACAGAATATAATGTATCATCTTTACCTCTTCTTACATTATTTCCAGGATGAATCTTAGTTCCTCTTTGACGATATATTATACTACCACCAGTAATATATTCACCATCACTGGCTTTAGCTCCTAAACGTTTTGATTCAGAGTCTCTGCCGTTACTAGTGGAACTTTGTCCTTTTTTGTGGGCAAATAATTGTATGTCAAAATAAATAAATTTATTTATCATAGTTCCCTCCTATATAAAATTTTAATGTTTTTGGAGTACTTTTCTTCTAATTGTGATAAGGATTTAATCATGTTATTAAGTATCATAGTATTAATTTTAGTTACTTTTATAACATCTATTTTAAATTCATTATCATTCATAGTTATTTTTATAGTATTATCTTCTAAGGCACTGATGTTGTTTATGGTACATAGTGCTAAAGCACTTACTGATGCACATACTATATCTTTGCCATATATATCATAATTAGCGTGCCCTTCGATTAGAATACTTTCTAATACTCCTTTTTTTTCAGTAATTAATACTTTTATCATTTTAATACCTATTTAGAAATATTTTTAATTTCTACTTTAGTGTATGGTTGACGGTGTCCTTGTTTTTTACGATTACTTCTTTTCTTTTGTTTGTATTTGAAAATAGTAATTTTTTTCTTTTTACCGTGTTTTAAAACGACACCTTCGACACTAGCACCTTCAACAAATGGGTTTCCTACTACATCATCTATTAAAAGTACTTTATCAAAAATAACTTTTTTATTAGGTTCAACATCTAATTTTTCAACATAGATAATATCTCCAACAGAAACGTATTGTTGCTTGCCACCTGTTTCAATAATAGCTTTCATATTTTACCTCCTTAATTTTATTTAATAAGACTCGCTTTTAAGGTGGAAATAATTCACTTATACCTTTTCAATGCGGTTGAGTAAACAACTTTGAGGTCCTACAAACATTAATGATTTTAGCATATTTTATTGTTTTTGTCAAATAAATTACATAAAAAAGTACTTTCTTTTATTAGTTTTTCTTTATTTTTTATGATGTGGGTGTGTTCTTTCTTGAAATTGTTTTCACTTTCTACTAATAATAGTTTGTTATATTTTAGTTTATATAGATATCTTTCTAATAGAAACTTGTTGAAGTAATATTCTATATTTTTGTAATATAAATAGATGTTTTTTAGAAGTAATGTTAGTAAGATAATGTAACTATAATGAAATTTATTTAGATTTATTAAGATAATTATCAGGGCTATGAGTGAGATATAGACGCTTAGGTAACATGATTTTTTATAGGAGAAAAACTTGTTTAAAAAAATATTTAATATTTTTGAACCGTCAAGTGGTATGATAGGTAAAATATTAAATATGAGCATATTTATATTATACATTTTATATATTTCAAAGATGTTTTGTTTTATTAGATTGTTTTTATATAAGAATATTATTAGTAGGTAATATATTATTTGGAATATAAATCCAAATATAGAGATGAGGAAACTATTTATTAGTTTTTCGTTTTCTAATGTGTTTGTTTTTATCATTCCTCCAAAGGGGTATATAATTATTTTTTTGATTTTATTTTTAAAGAGTAGCATCATAATAATATGACCAAGTTCGTGAAATAAGATAATGCTAGTTAGTATTAGTAATACTTTGAAATAACCTGTTAAAATGAAACTTAGGGCTATTATTAGATAACTATAATGAAATTCTATTTTATTTAAGATATTCTTCATAATTTAAAAATACTCCGTTTTGTGAATATGTTAGGTAAAAATAATCGCCTTTGGCATTGCCAAGTAAGGTATGACCTTCGACGTAGTCATAGAGTTTAACGCTTTCGTTTTCAATATTAGAATACCATATGTCTATGCCATTCATTCCTTGAATGATGATGGTATTGCCATATCCTTCTTTTTCTCCTATAAAGACAACAATACCACTTTCTAAAATGGGTACTAGGTAATTGTTATCAACGCTTAGTTTTACTCCATCTAAGTACTTTGATTCTTCTTTATAAGTTAATTTTTCATTGAATACTAATTTTGTTTTGTCAAGAGGTGTTTCAAATGGTAATACTCCACCTAAATATTTATCGTAGAATTTTTTGATTCCTGTAAATGATATGTTATCATTATAAATATTTTTATATATTGCTTCTTTATATTTGTTATTACTTTTAATTAGTATGGAGCATATTAAAAATAAAATGATTGTTATTAAGACACGATTGCTTAAGTTTTTTATGTATTTTATGCTGGTTTTGTTTTCTTCTACTTTTTTGTTTATACATTTATAATTAAAAATATCCATAATATCACCTAGTAAATATTATGTATATTAAGTTGTTTTTATTCTATTTTATATTTTTTAAACTGAGTCTGTTTAATATAAATGTGAGTATTATGCTATATATTATGCTCATTATAATGGAACATATTAAGATGTGTAATAATATACTTATGTTTATGTTAATGTAATCGGTCATTATTAGTATTAGGTATGTTAAGATATAATAGAGACATACATTTATAAAGCTAATTAAGGCATTATATAGGATATTATTTGGTAGTTTGGAATTTAGTAAGATAACGTTTAGTCCTAATATAATAAAGATAAATACATTTAATAAGAAAGTATTGGTATAAACTATATCAAAGCATAATCCTGTTAATCCTATTAATATGATATACTTTTTTTTGTTGCTGAAATAATTTGCTATACAAGATAAGGCAATAACGGAATAAATGGTATTGAATAAGGATATATGTAAGTTTATAGAGGTAAAATAGTTACTCATGATGCCATCTAGGAAAAAGGATATTAGTAATATTATTAAATAGGTAATCATTGGTAATTGCTATCCTTTCTTTTTAAGATTGTAACATAATTTAAATTGTTGAAGTCAGCACTTGGTTTTACTTTAATTATTTTTGATAAATCATATTCGTCGGTTGATATTGATTTAACTGTTCCAATTAGTATTCCACTTGGGAATATTCCTCCTAAACCACTTGTATAAATGGTATCTCCAATGCTTACACTGTCGGTATTAGAAATCCCTTCGATTAAGATTGCGTTTTCTTTTGTGTTATATCCATATATTAAACCATATAAGTTTTTGTTTTCACCATTTATGATAACAGATATTTTGCTATTTGTATCGCTCGTGGTTATTAATTTAACAGTTGAGGTGAAGTTGGTTGTGTTTATGATTTTTCCAATTAATCCCTTACTATTAATAACTATCATATCATTTTTTACACCATTATAACTCCCTTTATCTAGAGTAATACCGTTAAACCAGAATCCTATATTTCTTCCTGTAACAGTAGCGTTTAGGTAGTCATAATCAGTTAAGGTATATTCTATTTTTAGTTCGTCTTTTAAGGCTTTGAGCTGTCTTTTTAATTCATTATTTTCGGTATTAATAGCTTCAATTTTTTCTAAGTTATTTTTTAATATTTCATTTTCTTTTCTTACTTTTCTTAAATTAGCAAAATCACTAAATAAATTTTTTGTATAGTTTATTGGGGTAATTAGAATTTTTTCAGTGTAAGTAAATGTGTCTTTTATTATTTTTTCAAATGTATTAAGTTCTTTTTTGTTTTTAAGAGTATAAGAAAAGAATGCTAGAAATAAAATTAATGCTAATATTATTAATAAAATTATGTATCTACCTTCAATTCTTTTCTTATTTTTCCTCATATTAATCACCTGTAACATTATTATATATTAAAAATCATTCATTTTAAAGTATTATTTATATTATTTGTTATTTTTCGATATTTATTTATTTTAATAGTTTGTTTTCATAAAAACTAAAATAATTATTATCTCCTACGATAATGTGATCTAGTAGTTTTATTTCATGGATAAGGGCTATTTCATGTATTTTTCTTGTTAATGATATGTCTTCTTTCGATGGTGTTACATTACCTGATGGGTGGTTGTGCACGCATACTATGGATGCTGATGATAATATATAGGCTTCTTTAAATATTTCTCTGGGATGAACTATACTTTTGTTTAAAGTACCTACAAAAAGTTTTTTATTTTCTATGATGTTGTTTTTGTTATCTAAATATAATACATAAAATTCTTCTTGTTTTTTATCTTTTAATAATTCATTAAAGTAAGATATAATGTCAATGGGATTTTTTATATTATATTTTTTTAAATTGTTATTAAAATTATATATTCTTCTACCTAATTCAATTGATGCAAGTAATGTTATTGCTTTGACTTGCCCTACTCCTTTGATGCTAGTTAGATTATTTATTTTCATATCTTTTAATTTTGTTATATCTTTAATACTGGATAGAATTTCTAAGCTAACGGCATTGACTGGTATATCTTTTGTACCTGTTTTTAAAATAATAGATAATAGCTCTTCATTGGATAAGTTTTCTACTCCGTATTTCATAAATCTTTCTCTCGGTAATTCATTTTTTGGTAAATCTTTAAATTTAATGTTGTTCATGTTATCACTTCTTTCTTATCTTGTATATTAATTATAATACGAACAAAGTTATATGTCAAGATAAAATGTAACAAATGTATGTTTTTACTGGTAACAGCATAGCAAAAAGACATGAAAAAAACTAGTATTTATGATATGAACCCCAAAAGTTGGACAGTTTATTAATAGTTTCTAATTAGAGGATTGTAGCCTGTAATTTACAGGAGACAGTCCTTTTAATTTCTCTTTTATTCTATCATAATTATAATAATAAATATAGTCATCAATCGCTAAAATTAATTCATCTAGTGTTTCGTATTTATTCTCTTGATCGTAAAACATTTCAGTTTTAAGTAGTCCAAAAAAGTTTTCCATCATCCCATTATCCATACTATTTCCTTTTCTTGACATACTTTGTTTTATACCTTTATTTTTCAATCTTTGTTGATAAGATGGGTGTTGATACTGCCATCCTTGATCTGAATGAAATATCAATCCATCAAGTTTATTATTCTTATCAAATGCTTTATTTAACATATCATTTATTTGTTCTAAATTAGGTGATTTAGAGGTATTATAAGATATTACTTCACCATTATATCCATCTAATATTGGTGATAAATAACATTTCTCACCACGAAGATTAAATTCTGTTACATCTGTATACCATTTTTGATTTGGTTTATTCGCATTAAAATCTCTTTCAATTAAATTATCAGCAATTTTACCAACAGTTCCTTTATATGATGAATATTTTCTTTTATTTCTTTTTAATGGTTTTAATCCTAATTTAACCATTATTCTATAAACTTTCTTATGATTAACATTATAGCCTTGATTTCTTAACTCTAATGTAATTCTACGATAACCATATCTTTCTTTATTATTAATAAATATTTCTTTTATTTTATCAATTATTTCTTTGTTTTTATCATCTTTATCTATTTTTGATAAAGTATAATAATATACTGATTTAGCTAGACCAGATACTTGTAGAAGAATCATTAATGGATATGTTAGCCGAAGTTCACTTACAACATTTACTTTTTCTTCTGTTGTTGATTCTTCCTTGCTTGAACAACGGCTCTCAATTTTTTTGAGTATTCTAGTTCCACCTTTAAATATAAATTTTCTTCCTCTAATCTTTTTATTTTTTCTTTATCAGTTTCGTTTTCTTTTATCTTTGTTATTTTTGGCATAGTTGGCCGACCTCGCTTTCGTTCAACTATATTATAACCGTTTTCTTTGTATTTTTTAATCCAATTTCTTAAAGTACCATCATTTTGTATTCCTTCATCTATAGCTACAGTCCATACTGATTCACCACCAATTAAAACTCTATTAATAATTTCTTCTTTTTTGTATTTTGGATAAAACATATTTTTATTTTTTCTTAATATATCTATTCCATGCTTATCTATCAAACATACCATATATTGAATTACATTTTTTCTAACATTATACTTTTTAGAAAGTGTAGAGATAGATATTCCTTGTTCTCGTTCATTATAAATATTTATTCTTTCTTCATAATTTAATTTTGACATATAAAAACCTCGTTTCTATGTCCAAGAAACGGGGTTCATATCATTGTGATACTATTTTTAAATTATATTTTATTCTTAATATCTTCTTTATAAATGGTATAAGTTTATCTATATCACATCTTACATTAAATACATCTATTGCTGAATTAATATGGTTATATAATGGTTCTTTGGATAATACTTTCTTATAAAAATTATCTGCTATATAAAATGCTACTACATCTGGTATTACAAATTTTTTTAAATAGTTATCATAGTTAATACATACTGGTAAGTATATTTTTTCAAACTCTTCATCAGTAATATCACACATAGATATACTCCCTTAAAATTATTTCTTCTGATATATTTTTTATATTATTCATTTTGCTTACCCAAAGTATTTGATTACTTTCTTTTAACTTTTCGTTAATATTTTCTTTTTCAGCAAGTTCCTTAATTAACTTCTGCACCTTCTCCATAACAATAATATCGATATCATGAAGATATTCATTTAATTTATCACTAACAAGCAAATCAAAATATAATCCTAAATTTTCTTTCTTAATATAATTTAATCTTAATAATCCATATTTTCCTATATTAAATCTTTCTTTATCTTCTAATATTAAATCTGGTAATAAATAATCACCTTTATTAGTGTAACTAATATTCATAACAGTTCTCCATTTCTTTTTATATTTATTTGGCTTTAATTGTTATACATATTTTGTTACACTTTGACTATCGCCACCCCCTGCATTCAAGTGATTAGACACCACAACCACATTAGGATTGTTACCAAACGCATCCAACACCAAATTAGTTCTTTCATTTGGAGCCAATGTCTTATCACTATCACGCGTCAATGCAACAGGTATCCCCAGTTCCTTAAACCTATCATACATATACTTAGATATCATCAAATTATAATCTTTTTCCTTCAAATTATTTCCCAAAGCACCCGAATCACTACCTCCATGGCGAGTACCCCTTTAAACAAGGAACTAATCTAATCGAATTAAATTGAATTCTATTTCAATATCTCTTGTGTTAGTTTCAGGATTTATTTCACCAATCAATACTTGTTCTATAAATTCATCAACAATTTCTTTTGTTAATTTATCAATATGTTTATATTTTTCAAAAACTTTTTTACTTGTTTGAACTTTTTCTTCATTTGTTTTAATATTTAAAAGTTCATCATTTATTACTTCAATCCTTTTCTTATATTCTTCTATTTCGTTACTAAATTTCTCTCTTAACATCATAAATTCATCTTGTGAAATAATTCCTTCTAATTTATCTTCATATATTGACTTATAATAATCATTTTTTTTATTTATTTTTGTATTCAATTCTTCTTTTTCTTGTTCGAAGATTTCTTTTTTTGAAATAGAACTAGAGTTTAAAGATTTTTTTTGAATTGTATATAATCTATCTAACTCATCAATATTATAATATATATCTAACTGTTTGTTAATCTCATCAACTATAATTTTTTCTAGCACATCACATCTTATTGAAGCATTATTATTACACTTATGATTAGCAAGTCTTACACCCTTACATTTTAAGTATGGTGTTTTACCCTCTGCTGTTTTATATAAATTTCTAGTGAATATTTGATGACATTCTTTACAATATACTTTTCTGCTTAACATATAAACTTTGCCCGTTCTAGTTACTCTAGTCCTCGTCTTAAATTTACATTGAACAGCATTCCAAGTATCAACATCAATAATTGGTTCATGAGTACCATAACTATATGTCCATTCATCTTTAGGTTTATTTATCTGTTTATGATTCTTATAACTAATATATGTCTTTTTACCCTGAACTAAGTTTCCCATATAAACTTCATTTCTTAATATTCTATAAATAGTATCTTGACACCATTGTGTTCTCATTCCATATTTAGCACTTCTACAAACATATTTACTTCCATTTTCTTTTTTATAATTACTTGGTGTTAATATTCCTCTATCATTTAAATTCTTTGCAATTTTATAATATCCCATACCACTTTTATACATTGAAAAAATTTCTTTTACAATCTCAGCAGCAATTGGATCAATTAATAGTTTATTTTTATTATTAGGGTCTTTTTTATACCCATATGGTGCAAATGAACCTAAAAACAAGCCATCTTCTCTTTTATTTTGTAATGATCTTCTAACATTATCAGATAAGTCTTCTAAATACCATTCATTAACTAAGCCATTAATTTGTCTTGACTTTTTATTACCTGCAACATCTGTATCTGCATTATCAACAATGCTTACAAATCTAACTCCCCACTCAATAAACTTATTATGAATATATCTTTCAATAACTTCCATATCTCTTGAAAATCTTGATTGAGTTTTACATAATACAATATCCACTTCTCCTTTTTCACATTCTTCAATCATTTTGTTAAAACCTGGTCTGTTATTATCAGTACCAGAATAATCATCATCACTATATATAGCGACTACTTCCCAGCCTTGTTCAAGTGCATGTTTTAGTAACATACTCTTTTGATTTGCAATTGATTCACTATCATCATTTTTATTTTTCTTATATCTATCCTCGTCAGATAATCTAACATATATTATTACTCTCTTCGGTCCAATTCTTTTAACTCTTGTTATTGACATGAGAAGCACCTCCTTTCAGCGATAATTCTATAGTATTTTTATAATTTAATTAAATGTGTAAATATTAAATTTGTAGGCTTGACTTTTTAGCTTGTAGATTCTTTTTCCTGTAAAATAATAATTCTTAATAATTTCTCATTAAAAATTTTTATCAATTCTTCTTTTGTATTATTATTAGTTTTTATAATTGACTTAACATTATATTTAATTTCTTCTTTCAAAACAATCACCTTTTAAAATATATGCTTATAACCCTTAAATATTTTTTTCTAATCATAATTAGACATATTATTTATTAATTCAATTCCGTATTTAAAGGTTGGTTTTTTATCAAATGTCTTTTTTAAGTCAATATTATTATCTACACTATCATTTAAAACTTTTGCTACTTTAATCAAAGCAAGTTTCATACTCTTTTCACTTACCATCATTTCTGTTTCATAAATCATTTTTATTTTTACATTATATGTTTTAATTCTCATATATTAATTCTCCTTACCATTTATTCCAAAAGTATTTAAAAGTGCTTTATTTACTGCCTTTTGTTCCTTATAACTAATACTTGCAAGATACTGTCCTAATCTTTCTTTACTAATCGACCTAATATGCTCTATTAATGCTACTGAATCATATTTTAAATATCTTCTAGATTTAATAGAAACATGACTACACATATAAAACTTTTTATTAATAAGTTTTGTTATAGGTGCAACTATAACTGTTGGACAATTTCTTGTACCCTTATTACTTTGAATAATCAAAACAGGTCTTCTACCACCTTGTTCATTACCAATAATCGGATCAAGAGTTGCATAATATATTTCTCCTCTTAACACTTGTTTCATTAAATACCTCCATTTTAGGCAAAATAAAAAGACCTTTAAGGTCTTACTAAAAAATATCTTTGCTAATTTATTTACAAATAATGTAGTCGCTATAATCAAAATTTAAAGGTAAAGATTCATCATAATCAAAATTCTCATTTGCCATTACCTCCATATGAAATGTTAATACTATTCTTATAATACAACTATTAACAAATGGTATAACACCACATCTAGATCTTTGCATAACTTTAGACAGTTGATATTCTGTTTTCTCATTTATAAACTTTTCAGTAAAGCATTTCTTTTCATCTGCATTCATAATCTTCATCATAGCAGTTATTTTTTCATTCATAAAACGATATTCAGCCACTTCATCTATTTTCCTATCAATACTATCCATTTGATGATTCTCTCTAGGTAAAGAGCATGAATATATAGGTTCATACCTTGAAGTTATTCTTATTGTAGGTTCATTTGGATATTTATTCTTTAACCTCACAAAATGGTGCATTATCTTTAATGCAATTTGAGTACACATTTCTAAATTATACTCACTTATAAATGCTTTACTTAGAATATCATTATCTAGATATTCATAATTTTTGTTATCTTCATCAGTCATTTTGATCTTATCCCCCTATAGCAAAGAAAAAGGAAAATCATTTTTTAGGGCAAGAAACCCCATTTTTGATTTTCCTTTAAAAATTAATTGAAAATATTTATTGTTAGATTTAACAAAATTACTATCATCACATGCAAGTTTTAAGTATATATTACTCTTAAAAGCGATATGTCCTCGCATAACATCACCTCTTTACCAAAAAGAAGAAGCCAAACCGATACTACTAATAATAATAGAAATTGGTACTGCTTCTTCTATTTAACAACTAAAAACTAAATTTTCCTAAAAACTTGCTTACTATTCTAACACTATTTTTTTCAATGTCAATATTTTCTAGCAAATTTTGCCAAACAAAAAATAAACTAATATATGGGATGCTTTCCTCCTCCCACAATTAATTCATTTTACTACATTTTACCACTTGACACAGAATAATCAATAAAATCATTGTCCAAAAGGATATAAATACAAAAAACTTTCATCTAATTTCGTCTATTTTTGTTTAAATTTGAATATCTCTACTTTTAGGACATATTTTTATCAAAATCCTCATTCATTATTTCTAGTATTTCCTTTTCTTTTTTTTCGGATATTATTTTATATAATTCATTATACTTACTCTCTACCTTATGAAAATTACTATCTTGATACAATAAAATATTATCTAAAACTCTACTACCATCTTTACTATTATTTATACCCATTATACATGTCCTATATAAATATTCAGAACTTATTTCATTATTATTATTTTCTTTAATACTAGGTACTCTTATCATATATACACAATAATTTGTATCCTCAAAAGTCCTGTTATAAATATGAACTATAGTATTACCTTTATCATATTTTATTCTACCAAGTTGTTTTAAATATTCAACTTGTTCTTCTTCAGACATTTTATATTTGCAATATAAATTATCATTCATATCATTAGTTGCTTTACATTTAAGTGATTTTTCATACAACATTTTAAAAGATATATCTTGCATAGCATCACCTCATTAACTTATTTACTACTATTATAACACCCTAAAAAAAGATATAATGCTATAATTTTTCCATTAACCATTCATTAAGATTACTTAAAGACTCATGAATCTTTGGTAATAATATTGCTTCTATAATAATTAGAACAGACAATAATAAAAACATTACATCAGAAGCAATACCTCCACTCATCACACTTATTTGAAAATTAGGATCAATTCCTATAACCCTAGCCAATTCAATTCCTAAGTTTTGACCTATTATTATAGTTTCAAAATTTAACATAAATAAAAAATAAATTAAAACAGAATATAGCATACATATTATAAATTCTCTTAAATTCATAGTTCCTCCTCTTACAAATTACTGCAAATATAGTATATCACTAATTATCGTTATTGTGGGGCATTTTACTAATATTTTCTCTTTGTTTGAGAAAATTATAATTAGGTGATACTTATGAATTGTGAACATCTTATATTTATGAGAGATAATCTAGACTTAAGTCAAAGAGAAATGGCAGAAAAACTTAATGTTTCAAAATCTACTTACGCTAGATGGGAAACTTGTGAAAACATTATTCCGCTCAAGCATTTAATTAATTTTTGCAACTTAACCAATAATACATTAGACTATGCCATTGGTCTTACCGATAAAAAGGAATCCTTAAATAATAAAATCAAAATCAATAAATATTTAATTGGAATCAATATAAAAAATTTAAGACTTAAACAAAATTTATCACAAAAAGAGTTTGCTAAGTCAATAAATACAACACAATCTGTTATATCTGCATATGAAAATGGTCATACCTTAATTCAAACTTCATTCCTATATGACATATGTAATAGATACAAAATTTCTTCCGATAAAATTATATATTAAAAGATTAAAGCTTTTAGTTTTAATTTTTTTATGTGGACTTAGTTAAGTCCTTTTTTATTTAATAATAATCGCTTACCATACTATATTTGTTAAAACCACATTCAATAAAATCCATTATTCAATTTTTTATTACATAAAAAGAGCAATTATGATTTGCTCTTTAAATAAGTTTCTACAACATTTGATATTCTAAAAAATTCCAATTCTAGTTCATGAAAATTATTAAGCACATATTCTTGATCATTTTCTTTACTTTTCATTTCGTGATTGTAAGATAATTCAGCAAGTTTATCAAATCCAAAATATTTTGAATCGCTTTTTAATGCATGAACTGCTATTGCATAGTTTGGCATATCATGTCTTAATTTAAACAATTTTAATTGTTCAAATTTATTTTGAGATTCTTCAAACCAATCAGATAACATATCATTATACGTTTCTAAATCACCCAAAAGTTCTATACCCTTTTTATAATTGACATCATTTTCTAACAAATAATTTTCATCAATTATTTTATTTGATGTTTCATCAGAAATAACTTCAATTTCTTCTTGATCTATAATTGAATTATTCACTTGAGATTTTTCTTTTTCACCTTTGGTCAACATATCACTATTATTAAACACAATATCTAATTTTTGTTTTATTTGTTCTTTATTAAATGGTTTTGCTATATAATCAACAAATCCTTCACTTATATACTTCTCTTTGGCACCTGCTACTGCATCAGCTGTAAGAGCTATTACTGGAATTTTAAAATTAGAATTTTCTTTTAATTTTTTTATTGCTGTTTCACCACTCATATTAGGCATCATTATATCCATTAAAATCAAATCATATTCATTTCCAACAACAACTTTATTCAAACATTCAAGTCCATCATAACATTCATCAATTTCAAAATCAAAATCTGAAATTGCTCTTCTTGCTACTTTAATATTTAATTTATTATCATCTACTATTAATATTTTTCTATGTCCATAATCAATATTAGATGTTTTACTTTCTTCAACTTTATTATTTAATAATTTTGATGCTGTATCCATCATTTCTTTTTCAGTCATTGGTCGTTGAAATTTGCTAACTTTTTGTGGAAGATTTATTACAAAAATTGAGCCTTTTCCAAATTGACTACTTACATTAATTGTTCCACCCATCATTTCAGTTAATGCTTTAGTTATTGCAAGTCCTAGTCCGGTTCCTTCAGTAGTAGTATTTTTTTCAATATCTAATCTTTCAAATTTTGTGAATAATTTTGATATATACTCCTTTTTTATCCCTCTTCCTGTATCTTGACACGTAATTATTAAATTAGATAATCTCTTATTATAATCATTAACACATTTAACATTTAAATTAATTTCACCTTGTTCTGTATATTTAATTGCATTTGTTAAAATATTATTAACAATTTCTTTTACGTGAACTTTATCACCTATTAATTCATAAGGCAAATCATCTGCTATGTTTAAATTAAATTTAATATTCTTCTCACCAATTCGAGTTGTAGTAACTTTACACATACTTGTTATACTTTCTCTAAAATCATAAGGGTTTTCTACAATTTCTAGTTTTTCAGATTCTATCTTATTTATATCAAGTATGTTTCCAACTATCTCTAGTAAAGTTTGTGATGCATTAATAATATCATGTGAATTTTCTATTACTTCAGGAGGGCATTTATCTTCATAAGATAAATTGTCTTCTGACAAACCAACAATAGCATTTAAGGGTGTTCTTATTTCATGAGACATACTAGATAAGAAATCACTTTTAGCACGATTAGCTTTTTCTGCCTGATCTTTTGCTAATGACATTTGTGCTAATAATTTTAAATCTGGATTTTCTATTGTAAAATACATTATCAAACAAGTTATAACCATGGATGGATTGATTATAAAATTAGCACTTGGAATATAGAATTGAATTATAGTAATTGCAATTCCTTCTAATATTAATAAAATAATCGGAATATACTTTTTATTTTTTAAACGTTTAAAATCAAGTAAACAAAAAATTATAAGCATTGTATAAATTATACCAAATAACAAAGATGTATAATCCATAGCTAATCCTTTTGTCATCAAACCAGTATCAGCCATAAACGTGTCTAATGGTAATAATGATATGACTATAATATTGAAAACAATAAAAATTAAATATACAAGCATATTTCTACTTCTTTTTTCTTCTTTATAAAATCTTGATATATTATATGTATAAAAAACAAACATAGACAACGTAGTAATTAATCCCATCAAATATAATTTATTAAATATTATTATCATCAACTTCTGATTAACTATATTAGCATCTAACAAAAAACCTAATGTAATACCAGTAACAATAGTAAAAAAAGACACTATCAATAACCATCCGTATGTATTATCTTCAATACTATGTAATCTTTTTTTACTAAAAAATATGACCATAAGTATTGTCAAAATTATTAAAGCAAAAATATTTAACATACTATAAGCAACGTTCATTATATCATCTCCAATTATATACATTATACCACAAAGTTGAATTGATTATATTGTTTTATTAATAAATAATGTTTTTTTCATCAATGTGTAGTTTTAAAACTATAATCATAATAATACAAAAAAAATCTACAAACTAAGCCTAATTTGTAGATTCTTTATTATTTTTTCTTTATCATTTTTTTATTTTTGGGGGGGAGTATTTGAATATTACCTATTGAAATATTTGTTTCTTCTAAAACAACTTCTACTTCATCTCCCGTAATTCCTTCATTAATTATTGCATTATAATCTATTTTTGCCATCTTTGTTTGTGGTAATTCTTCTTTAAATTTAAACATTGTTGGAATTTGTCTTGATGAAACATTAGAGTTTTTAATAAAATACTTATTTAAAATTTCATTAACAAATTCGCACTTTTCGCTATCTCCAAGTTCTTCTTTTGAATTTAAAACTATTGTAGCCATACTCATGTTTCCCATTTTTTCTTCATCAAAATATGGAGATACTACACAATATTTAATTCTTGAATCTTGTTTTAACATATTTTCCAACTCATGTGGCTTAACTTTGAAACCATCAAATCTTGTAAACGATCTATCTTTTCTCTCCAAAAACTCCATTACTCCATCACGATTCATTTTTGCTATATCTCTTGTCAATATAAAATCCATACCATCATATTCATAATGAGGTACAATTATCTTTCCATCTAAAACACCAGATGTTACTGTAGGACCAGAAATTATTAGCTCACCTTCAATTTCATCTTGTCCGTCTTCAAATTTAATTAATTTTTTTGTTTCTGGATCAACAATTCCATAGGTCATACTCGGCATTGGAATACCCATAGTACGTGGAATATTATACTCATCAATAGAAAATGATGCACAACCACATGTTTCTGACATTCCGTGTCCCTTTGTAATTTTACTCTTACAATTATGAGCTTTTAAAAATTCATTTACAGCAACTTCATCTTGATATTCCATAGTATCTCCACCATAGGTAATCATTTTTAAAAATTCTAAATCTACATTTTTTATATTTTTATCTTTCATTAAATTTAAAAACCAAGTAGGAGTTCCAATTATTATTTGAGGTTTATATTTTTTTATTAATTTTCCTAAATTTGATGGAGAAAACTCAGGTATCTGTATTAAATTATTACCATGACACAATCCTGCATGTGTAACATCAACTACTCCATAAGCTGCAAAATAAGGTAACATGTGTAATGCCTTATCGCCTTCATTCATAACCATATTAGCACCAAATGTTTGATGCACATATGAATTTAAATTATCATTGGTTAAAGGAATTGCCTTTGGTTTAGGACTACTTGTTCCGGATGTATGTACTATTAAATCTAATTTATTTGGTTCATATCCCATTTTTTCAAACCTAACGTATTTGGAATCTCGTACAAGATTTCTATAATCTATAACTTTAATAATGGAATCTTTCCTTGCTTCTTTAATTAATTCGTCCATTTTCTTCATATTTGCTAATTTATTTCTTAGACCTTTTAAACCTTCAAAATTAGCTGTCTCTAACATATAATTTGCTGTTGCCTTTAAATCCATAGAATCAGATGCTGAAACTACAACTATATTTTCAATTCCTAATTCTTTTAATTCTTTTTCAATTGGTTTTATCATAGCAAGATAGCATTGGTCTAAAGCAATTATATAATTTGCTTTTTCCTCAATAAATAGATCTAAAATTTTTTTTGCACTAATTTTTAAATCTACACTATCTGGTCTAGGATCTACATAATCTGCTACTGCTCCTATTTGTGTTGTTCCATACATTAAATATGCTGTTTCTGGAATATTTGGCATTAAATACATTATTCTATCATTCTTTTTTATGCCTAAAGATGTTAATGCCTTAGAAGCAAAATCAATATTCTCATATAATTCACCATATAACACTTTTTTACCAAAATAACTTAATGCAGTATAATCTTGAATATTCTTTGTTTTTTCTTTCATATAATCATATATTCCGGCATTAGGATTTTTTCTTTTTAAAAATTCACTATCATAATATTTTAACCACATTTTATCTTTATGTGGATATCCAGTTTTTAATTCTTCCTTCATATAATTATCACCCCTTAAATTTAAGGCATATAATAGCACAAAACGTTAATCTTGTCAAAATCTTACTTTATTATATATATATACATATAACTATAGTATAAACTAAAAGCAAAATTTTTTCAAAATTTATAATTTTAACATTTCAAAAAGATACCAGTAATAACCAGTATCTAATATCGTTTATCAAAAAAATATATAACAATTATGATAGCAAGTATACTACTTAATCAAAACAAATAATATTAAATTTTGAAGTCATACCTAATTTTATTGATACCATTAAATTCAGTATCCCATTGGTACGAATATGGGCTAATATTTTGAAACATTAGCTTATCACCTTTTTTTAATCTTCTTGCTTTAGTTTCTAAATAAATATCTGTTTCACAACATGAGCAACCATAAAAAACAGTATCTACAAGTTCATTTTCTGTTTCTTCATGATAAACGGGATAAGCCCATCTTTGATTTGCCATTTTAGAAAAATTCAAAGTAACAGTTTGGCTCATTTTATTATCTCTTACGTCTATTACTTCACAAAATAATTTTCCACAATCTTTAAAAAGAAAATCACCTGCTTCAACAATAATATCAATATGTGCTGGTATGATGCTACGCATTTCTTGCAAATATTCAATACCATTTTTAAAGCTCAAATCTTCTAAATGCCCTCCAATATCAATACATTTTAAATTTGGAAAAGAAGATATAATTTTTTTTACCTCATCTAATATGTCGTTACATTTTTCGCTATCTTTATGATCAGAATTATGCAAATGAATATAGGTCAATTCTTCTTTTATAGAACTACTTAGTAGAGTATAATCTTCGCCAAATCTGCTTTTATCAAATTTTTCATTACCATTTAAATTAATTCTTAATCCCTTACCTTTTAAATAAGAACTTAAGTTATTTGCTACAATTTTTATATTTTTATAATTAATGGATTCCATCTCATATGACATTGGACTACTACAACTCAAAAAATGTCCATTCAAATACTTTTTTATTATATTGTACTCATTTATATTTGATATATCAAAACCATATTCATACTTTGAAACAAGTTCTAAAACCTTTTCATTATTACAACACTTTACAGGAAAAATAAATTTAACATTTGGAATTTTAGTTTTTAATTCTTTCAAATTATCTTCAAATTTTCTTAAATCAAATTCTACATAAGCACTCATAAAATTACTCCATATATTTTGCTACTTCTTTTTTTTCATCCTCACTATATGATAAATCACTATGTTCATTATCGTATATATCTATCCCAGCTTTTAAATAAACATCATCTGTATTAATTACAATTGCATCCTCTACATTATAACCTAACATTTCTACTGCCTCGTTTATTTCATCTGCTGTTGGACCTTCAATCTCCACGTATGGATTTAACATAGGCCATTTGTCAATAACAATTTCTGTATTTTTATAATCATATGCAATTCTCATCTTTATTTGATGTCTTGCAAAAAAGTAGCCTAAATCTTCTAAAAATGCTTTACCTGTTTCAATGTCAGGAACATTAAACTCCAATTCTTCAACAGCATCTAGTTCATATTCCCCTTTACTATCAACAATTTTTTTAATTGTAATAGTTGTTTCATCACCGGTTTGTCTTAATCTTATCCATTTGCTGAAATTATCTTCCGTTTTTTCCATCAATTTTATTAATTTTTCAGATAGTAGATTATTATAATCACAATTACTACTATTAATATAATCTAATATATCATCACAGCCTAAAACATCATTTATAGTTTTAATATCCTCTTTATCAAAGCATGGTTTTATTTCTTTAATCAATTTTAAAAAACCTCTATTATCATTATTGTTTATCATTTCATCAATATATTTTTTGTAAAAGCCATCCACAGTTAACAAATCATACGTATAAACATCTTGTATATATTTTCCCTTTGGTTCTATTCCTTTTTCATGTAATGTGTTTTTAATTTTCATTACATCAACATTCAACAATTTAATTTCTCTTTCAATTTGTCCCATAATTAGTTCCTCCTCTTTATATTTCATATTATATCACATTTTTAAAATTTTTTTTATTCTACTATTCAAATTAAACTTTTTTATTCAATTAGAAAACATATATATCATTTATTAAAAAAATACCATTCAATATATATTTTTCTTTATTTATTTTTGGTATAATGTGGGTATGGAGGAATTTATATGAGCTTTGAAGAACTTTTAAAACTTGCAAAAAAATCATCTAAAGAAATAATTCTAAATAACAAATCATCATATGGTAAAGTAGCTGTTGCATGTATCACAAGCAAAAATAATATATATACGGGTTTATGTTTAAAAACAACCTGTAATGTAGGTTTTTGTGCCGAGACAGCTGCTATTGCCAAAATGTTAGATAATAATGATACAAAAATAACAAAACTAGTAGCTGTTTATAATGGCAATGAAATTATATCACCATGTGGAAAATGCCGAGAGCAAATCTACCAATTAAACAATGATAATTTAGATTGTGAGATATTATTATCTGATAGAATTGTAAAATTAAAAGAGTTGCTCCCAGAAATTTAACTTTTACTTAATTACAAATATACGGTATGGGAATGGTCTAAAATATTTTTTAAAGTCAAATGGAATTTGATATTTTCTTAAAAAATGGCATGACTTTTCTTCAACAATTGTACCACCTGCTTTTTTTATTATATCTCTCCAAAATTTAATGCTTTTAAATCTTTCATCTCCGTACATTGCTTCATCATCATTAAAATATTTAGTTGGTATTCCAACAATAACAGTTTCTGCAATATGTAACTGTTTTTTTATTGTTAAAATTATATCATTATCAGAAAAATGTTCTAAAACTCCATTACTGAACGAAACATCAAATTCTTTTTCTTTAAAATTAAGTTCTAAAATTGAATCTTGTTTAAATTTTGGTTTATTTTTTGCTCCATATTCTTTTGCTATTTTTTTTGATAAACCAAGTATTTCCTTATCAATATCAATTGCTGTTACATTATAATCTAATGAAGCCAAATAAGTTGATAATATTCCAGTTCCACACCCTGATTCAATAATTTTCTTGTTTGGAGAATATTTTTTTATCAAATTGATTAAATTTTTTTTTGTAATTATTTTATCATTAACATAATTTAGCATTGTTCCTTTTTCATCAATTTCATTTAAGTATATTTCATACCAAGACTTTTTTTTCACCTTAATCAACTCCATCTAAATAATTTTTTACCGAATCATTTAATGCATTACCAACAACTTTATCTTCTCCATTTTCAGTAATAACAATATCACCATTAGCTAAAATTAAGATATATTTTTTTTCCATGTCTTTTTCTATTCTAGTATCGATTTGTTCTATCTTTGAATTACTTTTTATATATTTTATTATTGACTCGTACTTATCCATACCTATGTCAAATAAATCTTTATTTTTTTTAGCTAATTCTCTCAAAGGCATAAATTTAAAAATTCTCCAACTATATATTTTATAATTATTTAAAAATTCAACCATTTCATAAAAAGTATCAGCGTTATTTTTACATATAACACTATTAATTCTAATTTTTACATTATAATTTTTATATGATATATAGTCCAATATATCCTTTATTTCATCATAATGTTTTCTTCCTCTACCTAAGTTATCATTTATATCACTATCAACTGAATCAATAGATAACGTTATACTATCAACGTATTTATATATCCTATCAATTTTATCATGTGTTAATAATTTACCGTTAGTTATTATTTTATTTTTTATGCCATACCCATATGATTTTTCCAATAATTTTTCTATATTTTTTACTAAAAGTGCTTCTCCACCAGTCCATGTAATACTAGTTACACCCGAATTCTTTAAATTTTCTAATATTATTGTTTGTTCTTCTGTTGTTAAATCGTTGATATTTAAAAATCTATGGCAATACTTACATGCTTGATTACATCTAGCTGTAATATTCCAACATATTTCTTTTTTAATCATTTTATTCTCCTTGCAAGTAAATATCCAAATCTATGAAAATGATCTTTTGTGCAATCAACATGTGCTCCTTCAAATGATGGACTATGATTTTCTCTGAATGAAATAATTTCCCAATTTGAATCAAAATAATTTATTATCTCATTTTTTCTATAAAACTTTTCTCTTGGAAAACTTATTTCATCTTTTTCATCTATTGCCATCATGTAATCGATATATAAATATCCATCTTTATTAACAATATCTTGTAATTTAATTGTTTTATCTTTTAATGAAAAATCTTTGTTTGCACTATAATGTAAAGAACAGCTTGTAAAAACAACATCATATTTTTCATTGGGAACATTCCTATAAAAATCCCTTTTTTCAATTGTGGCATATTTAGTAAGGTTTTCTTTTTCTAAGCGTTCAACAATTCCATAAACTCTTTTATTTTCTAATTTATAATTTTTAGAAATAAAATCTGGTTTATAATCATATTTTACCTTTTTATCTACTATTGGAAAATCCTTATAGCCACCATACAGTGCAATATCATCAATATCATACCCTGTTACCTTAATTTTTTCTCTTGCAAATGGCATTAAAAATTTGCCATCTGAACACCCAACAATACATGCTGAAAAATTAGTTCCCCATTTTTCTTTTGCTAGATTTATCAATTTATATAATCTAGTTGGTGGGTTTCCCCAAATACTTTTCGTCTTCATATTATTCCTTTCCTTCTAAAATGTTGCATTCATATGAATTTTTCCAATATGAATATTTTTTTAAATTGTTATAATAGTTTTTTTGTTTAAAACATTCAATATATATATTCAAGTCGTTTATTGTCTCATTAGATACTACATATCTAAATTTTGTAGTTGATGCTAATTTTACTTTTGAATAATCATTTAAAATTGGTTCTCTATTAAGAATATATCTATAATCATCATTACAATATATTTCAAAATCTAAATTTTTGTCTTCATTTTTTATTTCTTTTAATTTAGATTGATTATTAATACAATTTTTACATCCAAATAAATGTCCAAAGCAATTTCTAGTATAAACTAAAGGCAATCTACCTGCTATTATTGCTTGATTGCTAATATCATTAAATATTAATTTATTTCTCTCATATGATAGTTCTGGTGATAAGGTAAATTCTTCTATTCCATTATCTATTAAATATTTTAATGTTTTCTTATTCCATACATAAACAGTATAATCAATTAATTTTTTCTTGAATCTCATACTTTTGCACAAGTAAATTTGTGAAAATCTGGTAAACATAATTTCTTTATTTTCTAAAAGTTTTATATATTCGTCTAACTTTTCACTTTTCCAGTTAAACAATGGCAATTTATAAATTATTCTATCACTGTATTTATCAACAATTTTTTGTATTTCTTTTAATTTATTAACAGTCTCTATATCATATATTATCTTTATGAATGGATCATCAATAAATTTTTCTATCACATTTTCATTTTTTGTTTCTAAATACATTTCACTTATCACTAAATCATTAAATGAAATATCAGTATTATTAATTTTACAATCATTAATAATGTAATCAAATAACTCATTATATGTATTTTTATTAATAAGTATTTTCTTAGAATTATATCTTTTATACTTAATTTTATATATATTTATACTTGAGTTCATCTTTTCAATATTATAAATAAATTTATCTAAATCAAATTCTACTAGATTTTTTTCTTCGCCATAAAATGTATTACCATCTCCTTTATAATTCATATAAAGAATTTCTTGTACTACATTTTTATCACTTATTTGTAAGTCTATACACAAATTCTTTTTATTTATAATATAAGGTTTTTTTAACTCAGTAAAAATATACATTACATTTTCGTTCATATAATCAGTAGAAAACTCAATAGGCTTATCATCCTTATATAATACGCACACATCATCATTATTAATATTTTCTAATTCCATTGCTTTCATAAATGGTTTAGTTCTTGAATTAATATCTTCATATAAACCATTGTTTTTTACATTAACTCCAAATAAATATCCAGCATTCCTTTTTGATTTTATTCCATTATTAATTTGGTTAAGAATTTGCTTAATTTCTTTAGGATTTCTTCTTCTTCCTTCCAATTTTAGACAATCAATACCATCTAATTTACTTATCAAATTAATACAATCCATATCTGGAACATATAAGTAATTACCCTTTTTATTATCAATTGAATAAATGTCTCGGCATGTAATAATACACTTACCTCTATTTCCTCCACCACCATTTATTAATGTTCCAAAAAAACATAATCCAGAAAAACTTAGACATTGTGATCCCCATATAAAACACTCTGTCTCTATATCAGTATTTACTTTAATTTTATTTAACTCTTCTAACGTAAGTTCCCTTGACAGAATTGCTCTTTCTCCGTTTAATGCTTTTATAAAATCTATATCGTCTAAATTATGAATTCCAAATTGTGTAGAAAAATGTAATGGAACTTGTGGAAATTCTTTATAAAGTTCATTAATTAATCCAACATCTGTTACAATAAAAGCATCTGGTAATTTATTATTTTTTAAAAAATTTATCACTTCAGAAATTTCTTCATCTAGCATTAAAATATTTAATGTTAAATAAAATTTAATACCATTTTTATGTAATTCATCAATTAAATAATTATATTCTTCTGTTGTGAAATTAATTGCTTTATTTCTAGCATTCCACTTTTTTAATCCACCATACACAGCATTTGCCTTTTCATCAATAGCAACCTTTATATGTTCAAGATTACTTGCTGGGCTTAATATTTCCATAGTAACTCCTTTATTTTGTTTTTTTCAAAACTGGTCCTTTTTCTTGAGTTTGTTCTTCTTCTAGTTCACTTTGTTTTGATTTAATTTCAACATTAAAGATATTATCTTGTACCTTATAACTTGATTTTTCGCCAACTTTCTTATGATAAATTGCTATTCCAAGTGGGCTATTGATAGAAATTTCTGGAATTTCTTTTGAAAAATCTGGATTAGTACCAACAAGCTTAAATGTATTTGTCTCCGTATCATCTTCTGAAAAAATGGTTTCTACAACTACTATATCACCAATATCTACTAACTCTTCATTTCCAATGTTTTCTACAATTTCTATATTTTCTATTTTTTGTTTCATTCTTGCAATTTCTGACATTAATGCCCTTTCTTTTGCCTCTGTTTGATATAATGTTGGATTATCATGCCAATTATCACCTTGATATATTGCATCTGTTCCTTTATACAATCTTACTGCTGATAATTCCTTTTCTTTCTTTTCTAATTCTTTTAAATAATCTTCATACCCTTTTTTATTTAATTTTAACTTTTCTTCATTCATCTTAATTCCTTCTTTCTTTTTATAAAAATATATTAATATTATAATCTTTTAAAATAAAATTGTCTAAATTCTCTTTTTTATTAATCTTTTATTATTTTGCTTTATTTCCAAGATGGTTGTATCAACTACTTTATTGACTTCATCTAAACTCTTATCGTCGGTATCTATAACAACATATGGCAAATTAAATTTTTCTAAAAAGTAAATCATTTTATTATAACCATCGTCTAATTTATCAATATCATATAAATCTGGATCATTAGGATTTCTTTTTTTTATTCTATCAATTCTAGTTTCTGGCTTAGCGTAAAGCAATATTGTTAAATCTGGAACTCCAGAGCATTTTATTAATGCATCAAATATTGGTTCACTATCTAAATCTCCATTCCAATAATAATTTGAAACTAAATGTCTATCAATAACTACATCTTCATTTTGAAACATTCTAGCAGCATATATATTTCCTAAACTAAAATACCAAGACTTGATCATATTATCATTAATATCATACATTTTAGTCGCTACTTTCATTAAGTCATTATATTGATTGTCAGATTCATCTGAGTAAAAATAATGCAATGGCTTTTCTATAAATTTAAAATTAAATTTATCTCTTATGTGCTTTGACACTTCTGTTTTTCCTACTCCATCCATACCTTCAACTGCAACTATCATGTTATATCACCTCTTTTTCAAATAATATTTTATTCCTTCAGATACTCCTGAATGATTATTGTCATTTGTAGTAACATAACCTGCCAGTTTTTTTGCATCAGAAATACCATTATTCATACAAACGGAATTCCTAAACTTTTTAAACATATTTATATCATTTTCTCCATCACCTATTACTAGCACTTCATCTATAGGAATTTGCAATTTATCTGCTAAATCACGAATTCCTGTTGCCTTTGTGTCATTATGTTGCCCTATTTCTATATAGTTAATTGTTTTATTTAAAATGTGTTCATATAAATTAGTATTATATTCAGTAATGAATAAGTTATATTTATCTAATATATTTTTTAAACTTTTTAAATGATTTTCGAGACTATTTTCTGAAACAATTACAATTTTAGTAAATGTATTACAATTTATATATTCTTCTAGATCTTTAATTAAATAGCAATTACTTTTCAAATCATCACTATAATTTTCATTTAGTAAATGGTGTTTTAAATTAAAATAATCCATTTCATCTGAAACTTCACAAAATTCTTGATTTAAATGTATGTATAGATTGTTAGTTTTGCAATAATGGTAAATTTCTAAAACTGCTTCTGTTTTTAAAAAAGATATTTTTAATGATACATTATTTTTTATATCTAATATATGACTTCCATTACTAAATACACCATAATCACAGTTTATTTGATTACTAATATATTTTGTCGAAGAAAATTCTCTTGCTGTCGCCAAAGCAATCTTAATATTTTTTGATTTTGCAAGTTTAATTGCATCAATGTTTTCTAATGTAATTGTATTATCGTCACTCAATAGTGTGCCACCTATGTCAATTGCAATTAATGATATTTTAGATTCCATTTATAGTTCTCCTTTCCTGATAAATATTTTATCACAAATTGCTTAATTTCAAATTATATTATATTCATACTTCTATAACTTTTAGTTATACACATAATAAAAAAATTATTGTTTTATATAATTTTTTATAAAAAATCTTGCAAGGTTACTTAAATAGTCATCAAAATATAATAAATTTAATTCAAGTTTTGGTAAATTATACTGTGTTTTAAGTTCGCTCAAATCACCATTTTTTAATTCTTTTTCAACTGCCTTCTTTACTACATATCCTGATCCTATACCTTTTTTTACAGAACTTATTATTAAATCAGTTGTTTCAACCTCTAATATTACATTAAGTTTTATACCATACTTTTCAAGTTCCTTTTCTAAGTTTTTCCTTATTGAACTTCTTTCGTATGGCATTATGTATTTATGAGATGTGAATTCATAATTCTTATTTTTAGCAGAAGTTATTAAACATGTTTCAAAAGAAGTCAAAGGTTCACATTTCATTTCATTGTTAACGATTGTTATTGGGGAACTATCAATTATAAAATCAATTTTATGTTCCTCCAAATTTTTTATTAATTCGCTTGTACTACCATTTATAATCCTAAAAAGTACATTTGGATGGTCATCCCTATATTCTTCTATAAATTTTAACAGATAAAATGAAGCAATATGTGCAGGAGCACCAATTATAATTAATCCCTTATCCATATTCTTACTATCTTTTATTACTTTTTCTCCTGCAAGTAAATAATTATATGATTTATCAATATATTTTAATAATTCCTTACCATCATTGGTCAATACTAATCCATTTGAATTTCTATAAAATAATTTTGTATCTAGTAATTCCTCCAATTTTTTTATTTGCTTACTTATTGCAGGTTGTGAAATACATAATCGACTAGATGCTTCGACAAATGATTTTGATTTAGAGCAAATATAAAAAATCCTATATAAGTTTAAGTTTATATCTGAAATCATATTATCACCTCTTCTGCAATAATTTTATAACTGTTAGTTATAATAGTCAAGCACTCTATAACTATTATATTTTATATTTTTATAAAAAATGTATCTCATCCGATTAAAAATATGAAATAAAAAAATACATAAATTTAATTATGTATTTTAATCGTTTTTAAATAATAATTCTATGCTAACATCAAGAGCCACAGAAATATCATAAATTGTTTGTACTGAAAATGTATTTGCAATCTTTTCAGATTCAATTTGTCTAATATAATCATGTGATAAATCTGCTTTCTCTGCTAATTCAGCTTGTGTCATATTTTTTAGTTTTCTGTATTTTTTTATGTTTTTCCTAATCACCTTGTATATATCTGTCTTGTTCACACTATCACCTAAAACAATTATCTCATTTTAGGGTAAATAAATATGTGAGTTATTCACTCACATATTTATTTGTGATATAATATAGATGAATCATTTTTTACGATTCGTTAAAAGTAATGAAGGATCGATATTAAAACCGTTTGCCACTTTTTCTATAGTATCAATAGTTACTTTTCTATTAGTTCTTTCAATTTCACCAATATAGTTGGTACTTAATCCAGATAATTCAGCTAATTTTTCTTGCGATAATCTTAACTGTTTTCTATAATATTTAACATTATCTTTAAATATTTGTCTAAGTGTCATATACATACCTCCACTAATATTATGGTATGATTTTTTTAAAACACTTACAACCAACAACTTTGGTGGAATTTAGTGAGGTGAATTTAATGAAAAAAACTAATGGATATTTTAAAAATGTAGTAGTAGCTAATATGAATAACATTATAAAAGCTAATAATACCTATTCAAAAAAAGGTTTCACTTTATTTTTATGTGAAGATAGAGATGCACTAGAAGTTTCATACAACAATTCAACTTATAATATTAGTGTAGTAAAAAGAAAAAAAGATTTATATTGGCATTTAACACCATATAAAGAAACTTTTTTTGAAACCCTTGTAAACAATCATTTTAATACGTTTGAAATGGTATTATGTGCAATACAAGATAATGAAGATATACATAAAAAAGGAGATTCACAATGCAAATAAATTCAACTAAAAAAAATAATTTATTAAAAGTAGTAAGAAGACAAAGAAACTATGATTATAGTTCATACTTAATTGAAAGACTAATAAAAGAGAAAAGACTAAATCATTTGATTGAAAAAATAGATAATATTAAAGTGAAGTTGCATAATTCAAATATTGAAAAAAAAGACTACTTTACGAGTGAGGAGCAATTTATATCTATACTGGATAAATTTATTCACTATTTTAAAGAAAATTTTATAATGCCAGATGTTATTAGTGATTACTCAATAAGAAATATTTTAACAGTTAATAATCCCAATTTAGATTTTTTCTTTTCTAAAGTTTATGTTTATGACAATGATTATATTGAATATTTTAAAGATCAATTTAACAGGGCAATTGTTTATTCTTTTATTTTTAATTTAAACAAATTTAAACATTCCTCTACTACAATAGAAAATTTTATAGAGAAATATAATTTAAATACTAATAATATGTCTAATAAAGATATTGAGAAAAACGCAATAATATTGAAAAAGTTAGTCTTAAGTAACTATAAAGAAATGAATCTAACTCTTTTATTTTTAAATTATCAATTCTATTTTGATGATAAAAAAAGAAATTCTTGGCAAAAAGAAAACGTATCTTTTCAATTTTTTATTACAATATATGAAATGTTTATTGAAAAATACTATAAAAAAGAAAAAGCAATTGATGAATTTATATAGTGATCAATCGCTTTTCTATTTGGATAATATTTATCTTTTATAGCAATTCTTTTAATATACACCACTTTTATTTTCGTGGAATTAAATTATTTTTAATTATTTAGTATTACAACTAAAAAACTCATTCTTGTTTAAGGTATTTCATAGTCATTAGAACATAATAAATTATCATATAGCATATATATGTATCTTTAAATCTTCTAACTTTTTATCACAATATAAAAGTAACCTAAAAGTCCAAAAACTTTTAGGTGTTTTTTAATTTGCTTTAAAATAATTAAATTGTGTGGTTTTACCCCATTCATAAGCACTCCACATATCAGTTCTATCACTAGCTGGATCAACAATAATTATATTATTACCATTAATTCCAGTAACAGCAACCCAATGTTGATTACCTTCTGTTGCACCTTTAACCTCTACTGTAAGATAATAACCTTGATTATAATATTGTGATATAGTTGCTAATTTTTCTTCTCTTGTTTTATTTCTTAAATTGACCTTCCCTACATATTTAAATTCTGGAACTACCTTATTAACTGCAGCATATTGTAAATTACCATTACTATCAAATCCACCTTTTTTATTTAAAGCCTCTACAAAAGTTCCGGGATTGAATGGAACCATTGGTGTACTTACACCTGATTTTTCTATCAATATAGAGATAGACGTTACTAAACAACCAATATCTCCTATAGTACTATTTGTATTACCTATCTTAATATTTGACCATGTCACACCTCTTTGCCTCCATTTTGTATATTCTCCCTCTTCACTTCCATATATAACACCACTCCATAGTGAAGCATATTGTTCATCAGACAATTCTTTTATTTGGTCTAATTGCATAGCATTTAAATAATATTTAGTTTTCATTTCTTCAATATTCTTTGAAGTTATTTTAATGTGCAAAACTTTTTTCTGTACTTCTTTTGGTCTTTCAAGAGCATTTGTTCCTTGCTCTGTAACAGTTTCAACTTTTACTTCAGATGTTACCTCATTCATATCCCAAAATACTTGTTTAAAAACAGTTTTTTTAGCATTGTCCATTGTAACAACTTCTTGTTGATTTAATCCATTTGATTGTTTAACAGTATAGATAATTAAAACATCTTTCCAAGAAGCCATATTTCCATCTAAAACATAATCATCATGTGGATTTTGATCTTGTATAGTTTGTAATTTATTAGAAAATTCTTGATTACACTCTGCTATAACATCAGTTACCGTAATAGCATCAGAACTTGTTTTACTACCTGATAAAAATATACCAAATATTGAACTACATAATAAACCTATCATACATATAACTATAACAATTACTAAAACTATCCAACCTCCAGCAATAAGTGCTGATATCAATGCTTTAGTTCCAGATATTGCTAACTTAATAGTTGATATTGTTGCTTTAATTACTGCTTTTGTTGTCTGAATAGTCTTTTTTGCTGTTTCTTTAGCTATTTGATACGACTTTTTAGCATTCTTTACACTATTTCGAGCTATCTTTTGAGCATCTTTTGCGACCTTTTTAGAATCCTTAATGCCTTTACCTGCTCCTTTTACTTTCTTACTTGCTTTTCTTAAATTATGCTTTTCTTTAATTGCCTTTAATTTTACTTTTGATTTAGCAATATTATCTTTTGTAATATTTACATTCTTATTACCTATTTTAGGAGTTTCTTTTACTACTTTATTTGATATATATTCAGAAGTTCCAATAATTGTATCACTTCCAGATTCATAAACTGAATCTTTAGTATTTATATCATTATCTATTTTTTGTTTAGTTACTACTAAATTATCTTTTAATTTTTCAGTACCTACTACTGCTTTGTTTAAGACTTTAATATCTTTTTTATTTAAATCCTTTGTTTTAATGTCTGCCATATAGCCACCAACTTCAGTTATTCTTCACTTTCGCCTGGTTTAGTAGTCATTAATTTATATAACTTTGTATTTTTAGGAAATTTATTAATAAATGGAACTAAATTACTACCTACTTTAATTAATCCTTGCCCTGCTCCAACATTTGTAATATATCCCATTTGTAATTCTGATATATTTAAAAGTTTAGCAAGTTCTAACCTATCTGTACTTGCTTGATTAAGCATAATGATAAATTCAGAGTTTGCTAACATTGTTCTTGCTGTATGACTTTGTAGTAAATCTTCTACATTTTGTGTTAATCCAGTACAGTATGCCCCATACTTACGAACTCTTTTCCACAATGTGAATAAGAAATTTGCTGAATACTCATGTTGAAACAACAAATATATTTCATCAATAAAAATGTATGTATTTCTTCCTCTTTTTCGGTTAGTTGTTATTCTATTTAAAATACTATCTAATACAACTAACATTCCAATCGGCAATAGTTGTTTTCCTAAATCTAAAATATCGTAGCATATTAACCTATTGTCGTTATCAACATTAGTTTGTTTTGCAAATGTGTTAAGAGAACCATCTGTGAATAATTCTATTGCTAGTGCTATTTCTTTTGCTTCAGACTCTTCTTGTTGTAATAATTCTTTTCTAAAGTCCTGTAATGTTGGTGGATTACCTTTATAGTTTGATTGTTGATAATTTCTATATACCGAAGCAGTACATCTATCAATAATAGATTTTTGCTTTGGTCCTAAATTATTACCACCTATAAGTTGTTCACATAATGATAAAATAAATTCAGATTTTAAAATTACTGGATTTGCTCCATCTCCATAATCACTATTCATATCCATCGCATTAATATGATTTTTACTTGTTGCTGATATTTTAATAACTTCACCATTTAAAGCATTTGTTAATGATGGATATTCTCTTTCTGGATCAATTATTATTACATCTGCCTTTGGATCTTGTAATATAATTGATACTATTTCATTTTTTGCTGTAAATGATTTACCACTTCCACTTACACCTAAAATAAATGAATTACCATTTAATAATTGCTTTCTATCGGCAATAATCATATTCTTACTAATAATATTTTGACCATAATATATTCCATTAGTATGATTTATTTCTTGAACTCTAAATGGAATAAAAACGGCTAAACTTTCTGTTGTTAAAGTTCTTAAAACATCTATTTTCCTAACACCAAATGGCATAACAGTATTAAGTCCATCCATTTGTTGAAACTTTAATACTGCAAACTGACATAAATGTTTTCTTCCTGTAGATAAAATTGATTCTGTATCATTATCAAGTTCTTCTTTTGTTTCTGCTGTATGAACTATTGTTAATACTGATAAAAACATTCTTTGATCACGAGTAGTTAAGTCATCTAAGAACTCTTTTGACTCCATTCGTTGTTGCTCCATATCATAAGGAATAACTGCACTAAAATTATTATTAGCATTTTGTTTTCGCTGCCAATTTGTTATATTTGTTTCTACACCTAATCTTCTATTTTCAACTTCCCTTACAGCCTCATCCATTGGAATAGGTACAACATCAATACTTAACATCATATTCCTATTTAATTCAGTTAACTCTGCAACCATACTATCTTTAATATAAGAAGCATAATCTTTTAAGAACAAAACTCTACCATAACGATTACCCATTTTAAAATAATCATTTTCAAATTCCATAGTGTCTGGACATATATAATCTTTATAACTATGTCCCTTTTTCATACTATCTTTTAAATCAAAACAAAAAGAGTTTTCATCTCCAACTCTATAAAAGTCATGTGCTATTCTTAATCTATCAATACTATCAAGTTCAATACATTTAGAACCTAATGCACTAAATTTTCCAATTAAATCTGCACTTATTCTTGAAAAATAATTCCTTGCTTCTTCAATATTCTTTTTATTAATTGAAATAGTTAAATACTTTTCTTGAACAATACCATTTGCTCCTGTTGCTTTTTCTAATAACATATTATTATATTCTTCTCTATATCTATTTAAATCATCATCTGCTTTTGGAATTAATACTCTTTTTTCAAAATCAACTTTATTTATTCTTCTATTTGATATGGTAATTTTTGAAGTTGCTCCACAATCTAATGAATTTAATAATTCACTATATTCTAAAAACATACCTTCTTTATCTTGTCTACTAGCAACGGTATAATTTATATCTGTAAAAACAAAACTTTTTGAATATTTATTTTTACCAGACAAAAAAATACCATCTTCCCATATTTTAGAGATTGGTATTGTATCTTGAACTCCTTTCGGAACCTTATATTTTTCTTTATCTTGTTTAAACAAGTTTTTTAGTGTTTTCATTCTTTAATCCCTCCTTTTCCAACTGTTGATATGTTGGTTTTAATATTTCAAAATAAAAATTAGTCGGTTTATTAACTAATTTTTTTGGTGTTAATATATTTGATTTAATCCAACAATAGAATATTTTCTCTGCTGGTAAGCCATTATATGTTACAAACCCAAGTGCTGCAAAAGGTGCTGCACCCATTATACATATCCATGAAACTATTTCACCATTTAACTTTCCATGAAACAAAAAATATAATATTACTGCAACACCACATGCACATATTGAGAAAGCAAATTGTCTTATAGACAATCCAAAGAAAATTGATTCTGTGTATTGTCTTATCTCACGATTAATCTTTACTTCCACTTTTTTCACTACCTTTCATAATCTTTTTTTAAGTCTTTTACTGTTTTACTAGACTTTTCCTGTTCAATTTTTGAGAAACTATCAATTCCATAAACTAATGATAATGTTCTTCCATTATCCCATGACATACCTATTTGTCCTTCATCATCTACATAATCAACAGTTCCAGTCATTCCTGATGGAACAGCAAAACTATCTTCCATATAATTTAATTTTATTCTTGTTCCAACAGGATACATTTTTTTAATCATTTCAACTTCTTTTCTATCTCTCATATTTATTACCTCTCATCATTTCTTTCAAAAGTTTTTGATAAATTTCCTCCATTTAAAACTTTATCAAAATCTTGTTTTGCTTTTGTGAAATCATCACCATAATAACTACCATAAGCCCAATTAATTCGGTCATTATCAATTTTATAATTAAATGCTACTATATACTCCAAACCATAATCAGTATCTTTTTTTACTAATGCAACAGGTTGTTCTTTTCTATAACCAACATCAATAACATACATTCCATTTCCTAACTTTCTTGTTTTATTACTTGATGATTCTCCAACAAATAAGTCATGTTGATTTTTAATAAAATTTTTATTATCATTTACCCAACTTTCTAACATTTCATAAGAAGAATACTTCACATTTTTGTATTCTTCACTTTTTAAAAATTCTTCAGCAACCATATTGCAAAAATCATAACTTATATCATTTTCTGGTGTTGATGATTTTTTTAACATATCATTTAATAAATCATATCCTAATACGAAAGTGAAATAAGCTTTTTCACTTTCTATTACAGATTTATCAATATAGAATTCATCAATATAATCTCTTACATTTTGTTTTAATCCAATAGTATTTAATGAAATTGTTTCTATTTCATCTCCATTAATATAATCTTGTTCATTATCATAAATATAAACAAGATTTTCTTTAGGATTATCATCATTTAAATCTCCTGCTTCAATAATATAACCTTTATATTTCATTGTTTCATTTAATGCTATTCCTTCAAAGTGTTGCATAACATCTGGTGTATTTAATCCAGTTTCTTCATCTAAATATTTCTTTGTTATTTTATTATCAGCACAATACTGTAAATAATTTTGAACACCATCTTTATAATCTATATCATTTGGATACAATTCATTAATAGAATTCCAAATACTATAATGAACTTCTGGTGTCATATATTCTATTTTCCAATTTTCTTCTAATAAATTGTAAATATAATAATCAAAATTATAATCCCATTCTGGAACATAATTAAAATCATTTGTGTTACTTCTAAATTCTATTGCTTCATCATTAGAATTACTTGCTAAAATATTCGTTTCCATTTTATCTGGTTTATACAAAATATAATCTATTTTTTTATCTTGATGTTCCATATTATCATTTAAAAATTTCTCTACTTTTATTTTTTCCTCTTCTATAAATTTTAACATTTTAACATTTCCTTTCTATAATCCCATCATTTCTCTTACAACTCGATCTGCTATTTTAACTGTACCTACAAGCACTAACATATTGAATATTAATTCTCCTATATACTTCCACACCATAGTAACTGCAGCTGCATTTGTATCAACGACAGGTGGTGATGATGCAAATAATGAGAAAATAATACATGCTAATACAATAATTGCACCCTCCATACATACTCCACAGAATGATTTTAAAAAACTTTTACCTACATTCTGTGTTGGTTCTCCTGCAAAAGTTGATAATGGTATTGGTGCTATTGCTGTATATAAATATAATTTAAAGAATCTTCCATAGACAGTTAATATCATTACAAATGATAAAACTGTTACAAATAATCCTCCTATAAGTGTTACAGCCCATAAAGGAATTGATTCAAAAAATCCACACTTTTCTATTGCTGTTATTATTGTCTGTGGTAAAGTTGTACCAGTCGAGGAAGAAATCCCTGATGTTTTTATTATTGTTGAAATTATTCCCTGTACTATATCAAATATTGCTAACATTAAATTAAGTCCATAGGTAACAATTCCTTTTGCTATTGCAAATCTTAAAAATAATTTAATAGCATGTTCTGGTTTCTTAACTTCTGCTATTGTTCCACAAGTTTTTACAATACCAACTACAAAAAACAAAACTAATAATGCCAAGCCAATCGCTTGCATTGCTCCATTTATTGTTTGTATAACATTCCAAATTGTTCCACCTTTAAATGTTTGTGGAGATTGAGTTATTAAACTCCATATTTCGCCTAATTTTCCATTCCAAGTGTCCAAAGCATTTTGTAAGTTTTGAACTACCCAATTCTTTGACAATTTTTACACCTCCTTATAATTACAAAAGGTAGGAATAATCCTACCCAGTAATTAAATTTAATATTTCTTTGGCAAAAGTGATGATTGCTCCACCTGCTAAAAACATAATACCATTAGCTCTTTGACTTGGATCATGTGTTGTAAAAGATAAACCAATTTGAACGATTGAATAACCACATATAATTAAACCAATCGCTCTTGTTAAACTAAATATAAAGTTTGATAAGTTATTAACAACAGTTAATGGATCACTTGCTGCATAAACTCCTGTTGTTGTTCCAACAGTTATGCCTACTAACATTACACCCATTGCATAAAACTTAAATCCTTTCTTTACTTTTTTAATAACCTTTTGTGTTTTTTCATCATTTTTAATTATTTGTTTCATAAATATTTTCCCTCTCTTTCATATATTTTTCTAACTCTTCATTATCCATTAATACATAATCAGTTTCTATTTCATCAATATCATCATAATTATAGTTATCTTTATAATAATCAAATGTTATAGAACCCGTTGCTTGACTAGTTGAGCCATGCATATAAGGTTTTTCAATTCCATCTGTTGTGTATTTAACATTAGGGTGTTTTAAAATATCATACTTAAAATCTAGTATTGGTCTTTCACCTCTAATAAAAAGAATTGCATACTTATTATCTAAAAGTCGCACCTCATCAGGTGTTAATAACTCCCTACCACTAATTTGAAAATTAGTAGAATAATTACCATTTCTACCACTACTTTTACCATGTGTATCTAAATTAATTGTTGCCTTTCCCATAAGTTCACTAACATATTTGTGAGTGCTTTGCTCATTTCCTCCGAGGTAGAGAAATTCATCGCAGTTTCCTACAATACTTTCCCATTGCTTTTCAAATAATGCTTTTAATTGTGCTAAATTTTGTAAGATTATACTTACTGATACTGACCTTGATCGCATAACACTTAATATCTTGTCAAAGTCATCTGGTAGACTTACATTAGCAAATTCATCCATTACAAAGTGAACTGGAACAGGCAATGCACCTCCATACTTATGGTCTGCTATATAAAATAACTGTTGAAAAAGTTGTGTATATAATATACTTACTAAAAAATTGAATGATGTATCATTATCTGGTATAAGTGCAAATAATGCTACCTTTTTCTCTCCTATACTTGGTAAATCTAAATCATCAGTAATAGTTAGAGAAGCAAGACTTTGAAGATTAAACTTTTCTAATCTTGCTGCTAATGTTATTTGAATTGACTTTAATGTTTTTGCTGATCCGGAATGATAATCCTTATAGTATTTAACAGCAATGTGTTCAGGATTTTTAACTTCTAATCTATCAAATAAAACATCTAGTGGACTTAAATAACTGTCATCATCTTCATGAACTTCTCCAGCCCTCAACATCTCCATCACCATAGGAAAGTTTTGCTCATCTTCTGGTGCCTCATATTTTAAATAAAATATAAGGGATAATAACAACATAGAAGCAGCTGTGTCCCAAAATGGATCGTTGCTAGATGAACCTTTTGGTGTTGTTGATTTAAACAAATTAGTAACTAATTTTTGAACATCATTGTCTGACTTCAAATATACAAACGGATTATAGCAATGACTTTTTTCCATATTAATCAAATCCAATACTCTTACTTCATAACCTTTCTTTTCCAATAGTTTACCTGTATCTCTTACTATTTCACCTTTAGGATCAAGAACTACAAATGATGTGTTACATTGCATAATATTGGGTTTACAATAAAATCTTGTTTTACCTGCACCACTTCCACCACATACCAAAGTGTTTAGATTTCTTCTATGCTTTTTAGCATTTAATCCGATTGAAACATTTTGTGTTAATAATTTATTGTTTTCCTGTGGAAACTGATGATATTTTTTATTTACAATTTTTGCATTTCCCCATTTTGCTGAACCATGTTCTTCTCCTCTACGATAATTCTTTCGTGATGAAATATATAAAATTACACCACAAATATAAATTAATAAGCATATAAAAAGCACTCTTAAACTATTATTACACCATGTTATATTAAAAGGATTATTTAGTACATTTGAAAAATCTTTCATTATTTGTGCTAATCCTCCATCTGATGATGGTGCTATTAAGAGTGCTATCCATATTACTGGTATTATTCCACATATACTTAAGATTATTGCTGTTTTTTTAGTATCTTCCACTATTATCTATCCTCAAACATTTTACAAGTTTGTTTTTTTTTTCGTAAATAGGAAACAACTTCATAAGCAATTCATCAATCGCATCTGTTGGTTTTTCTTCAACTATTTGATTATTTCTTAATACATTTAAAGCATTAATAATTATGCCTACCTCATATTTATCTAATTCAAGTTTTTCTTTCATATAATTTATACCTACCTTTCATAATCTTTATTTTTTGAATGTTTGGATATTGATTCCATAAATTGATTAACTCTATTATTAAACTCTTCTACTGATTCCTTAATTTCTCCAAGTTCTTTTCTAATTTCTTTTGAAGATAAATTTTTAAAAGATTCTGGTATATCATTAAAATCATAATTAGATACATCTATACCTTGTTTTTTACAAATCATGTAAGAAGCACATTTAGATTTAAAATCATCAATAACTGAATTATCACTTTCAATTTCTGCTTTTACAACTTCTCTTGATATTCCTTGATATAACTGACTAGGTTCTGCACCTCTTTGAATATATAATAGATTTTCTTCACTATTCCACTCTACACATTTTCCACTTGTTAATACATCTTCAACTTTAATATCCACAGGATTATCGTGAATAAATGCTTTTAACAAAATTTTATCATCTATTTTTTTAGAATATTTTTCTTTTGGTGGCAAATTAGTTTGTGATATATCAAGCATTTTGTATACTATAAATGGAGTGATTTTTGAACCATCATTTTTAGTATATGGTTCCCCAACTCTTAATAATTTTATTCCTTCTTGTTTACCATTAAGTTTAAAATTAGGAATAGATTTCCACTCTGAATATTCTCTTAATTGAGTGGCATTGGGCATTTGAGCATAAATTAAAAGACCATTTGCAACTGAATACTTATCAAAATGACTTTGTATGTCCAAATAGTCTTTAAACTTATCTTTATCTTTTATTACTTCTAATGCTGTTTTATCAATAAGTGAATAAACTTCATTTCGTTCTTCTGTTTTCTTTTTTGCCCATTCTTCTTTATTAAATTCTTTTTTAGAATTATTTGTTTTAGACTCTGCTACAATTTCATCAATCATACTATCTTTCCTTTCCATTATTTTTAGCTCTTAAATTCTTTACATTAAGTTTTCCATTTTCCATAGAATATTTCATTCTCTTACCCTTTTTACCTGTTTCCAAAAACATAACTTCTTTACCAGATTTAACATCTTCTCTTATTGCTTCTGGAACTTGTTTTAATTTTATCTCTTCTTTTATTCGTTTTATTGTTTCACGAACAGATGGTTTATTTAAATTAGAAGCCACCCCTGATTTGCTTTTGCTCTTTGATAAAGGCTCTGACTGAGGGTCTTTTACAGTCTTCGCCAAAGAGGGGTTTGATTGTTCATTTTCCTCTTTCTTTATTGGTTTTGATAATATGTCATCAATTAGTTGATCTTCAATACTTGCTTTTATCTCTTTTGATTTTGCATTTCTAGTTTTTTGAATTTCACTTTTAATACTTGCAACATCTACTGTTGATAAATTGAATTTTTCAACTATTCTATTGATTTTTGATGCATCTTCTGCTTTTACCATAATATCAATCGTACCATCAGCATTTTTTTCTTTTCTATTTATAAGTGCTGAAAATAATACACCATATCTTTTAGATTCTTCTGTAAACTTTTTTAAATCAGACTTCTTTATAGAAAAGATTTTTAATTCTTTATTGGTTCTTAACATATTAGTCAATGTTGTTTTACCTTTAGTCATCTTTTTATCTTTTAAAATAGCACATAATAAAACTGCAATATGTTTAGCACCACTTCCTGTTAATTTAGCAGCAACTTCTACACCTTGTATATACATTCTTACAAGTTGTTCTGCTGATTCACTTGATGTGTTCATTTTCTTTTTCCTCCTTTACAATATCTTCTTTATCAATTTCTTTTACCTTTGATTTTATAATAGGTAATCTTTCTTCTATTCCATCACATAATACCACCTCCTTTCGTAGTGAATAGATTTCCATATTTAATTCTTCTATTGTTTTTTTGATATTTTCTTTTTCATTATCGTTCTTTGAACGATTTACTTTTTTCCACAGTAATTCTTTTTTACCCATAAGTTCTTCATATCGGCTTTCAATAGTGTTTTTATATTCTAAAAATTGTTGGTATGTTTCAATTTTTTGACTTACAAGCAATTTAGTTTCCTCTGATATTTGCTCCATCTTTTTCACATCTGCTCTTATAGATGGTGGAAGTCTTTTATTGGGGTATTCTTTTGGAAATTTTCCTAGTAAATAACAATAGTATAAGAATAATCCATATATTCCACCTACTTTTTTGTTTTTATGATCTGGTCTATTTACAAACATTTTAAAAACACCTTTTGCTTCTGGAAAAGGTGTTCTTGGCATATGTTCATTTTCTATTCTAGATTGAATATTACTTATTGAATATTCTTCACCAAAACTTCTTTCAATTCTTATATTTCTTTTGTATGGTGGTCTTTTAACACTTAACTTACCATAACGATTTATTACTTCATAGTTCATTGCTCTCATTAGATTTAAAAAGTCTTTATAATCATATGCTTGTGCTATTGCTCTATCTATATCTTCTTTTGTTGTTGAATGATATGTTGATCTAATTGCTACACCTTTATAATAATTAGCATAATTAATTCTACTGTTCCTACATGGTTTTTCTTCTAAAACAGAAAGTCCATATTCTGCACATAAACAATCCGATACATGTCTTATCTCAGCATAAGTTGACCTTTTATCATAATATCTTTTACCATCTCTAAATGACACTGAATTAATAACAAAATGATTATGGATATGATTGGTGTTCACATGGGTTGATACAATAACTTCAAATCTATCTCCCCATAGTTCTTCTGCTAATTTAACACCGATTTCATGTGCTAATTCTGGTGTTACCTCTCCTTCTTTAAAAGATTGAAACCCATGAAAAGCAAGAATACCACCAGTCTTACTAAATTCTTTTTTAGTCCCACACATTTCTTGATATGCTGTTTCTACTCCACAATTAATTCCTGATACAAAATATTGTTCTTCCGTTTTATAATCATCTATTGTATAATCTATTACCCTATGTAAATCTTTAATAAAATCTTCATTTATTGTTTTTTCCTCATTTGAAACATATTTTATAACTTTATCAAGTCTTGACTCTACTTTCCAAAGTCCAATAGTTGCCATTACATATCCTCACTTTTAGGATATAGATATTCTTCTTTTAATTTGATAATAATATCATCAATTTTTTTCTTCTCTTTCTTATATTCTATTTCATCAATAAAATTTAGAGCATTGGCTTTTGCTGCTAATTGATTAAAACTATTACCAATCGAACGAAGTTGTTTTAAGGAATCATAAAATCTTTCATCTGGTTTTTCTTTTGGTTCAAATCCCATAACTAAATTTCTTATTAAGGTTGACTCATTAACACCAACTTTTTTTGATTTCTTTTTTAACATTGTTGCTTCTTCTTTATTAAACCAAAATTGTTTTTTTATACCTCTTCTTCTTGCCATTTTTAAATCCTCCTTTCAGACAATAAAAAAAGACACCTAAATTTTAGATGTCTAATCATAAATATATTATTTAATTATAATTATTTATTTACTGTTTCTTTTAAATCTTTTCCTGCTTTGAAACTTACTGATTTACTAGCAGCAATTTGAATTTTTTCACCAGTCATAGGATTACGACCTTCTCTTGCAGCTCTTTCACTAATTTTGAAAGTTCCAAATCCATTTATAGAAACACTATTCATTTTAGATAATTCTTCTTTGAATATATTAAAAGTTTCATTAAATACTCTTTCAGCATCTGCTTTTGTAACACCAGTTCTTTCTGCTAATGCTGTAATAATTTCTGCTTTTTTCATTTATTTACACCTCCTTGTTTTCACATATAAAGCAATACTATGCTCACAATATCATTCTATCATAATTTTGTGATTTTTTTATAACTAAATTTTTTTAGTTGGGGATTGGGGTTTACCCCATATTGAATTTGTCGGGAGGACAAATTCAGGGCTGGCTAAGACATACATTCTTCACTATTCATCAATCATACAAGAGTTACATATTGGACAATAATATTCGCAATTTTCACAATTATCGATTTTCGAATGTTCAGAATGTGAATTATTTTCTTCTTCTATTTGATTAACATTTTCTTCTACTGTTAAATCAATTAATTGATTTTTTGCTACCGAAAATAAATCAGAATTATTAACTAAATCTTCTATTATTATTAAAGCATCCTCTTCATTTTCTGCTACTATATTAAAATTTAATTCTGCTATTTTTTTAGCAGTTCCTTTATAATTTTTACTCATTTTATTACCTACTTTCTCTATTTATTTCTTTTTTTTTACTCATATTTTTTATTGTTTCTATTAAAAAATCATTATAATCTTTTCCAATATATGGTGTAAAATCGTAAACATTATATCTTTTTTCTAATTGATTTTTTAATGATTTCGTTGCCATTTTTCCTGCTTGATCTGAATCAAAATGAAGATAAATATCTTTAATATTAATCTTATTTAAGAATGATTTTAATGCTATCGGTATCTTACTTTCTTCTATATCTTTTGCTGGTTGATAAACCCCTGCTAATGCCAAAAGATTTTCATTTTCCCAATCTTTATTACTCATTTTCAATAAGGTTGCATAACTTAATAAATCTATTGCACTTTCAAATACATGAATAGAACTATTATTATTTTTTGATAACAATCTGAAAGAAAATTCTTTATCACTACCACTAGCATCTTGCATAAATCTTGTTTTATTCGTTCCCCTTAAACCTGCATATCTAGGATTATTTTTACTATCTAATCCTAAAAAGACAACATTATGTTTATCTTTTTGTTCATAAATAAATCCTTTATCAATACATTTTTGTATTATTTCTTCATCAATACCTCTACTTTTCAAATATGAAATAGCAATATTATTGTTATCATTCTTTTCAGGTAGTATTAATCTTGATATTTTATTTTCTTCTTCAAAATAATGATTATTTGTCTGCATTAAATTTTCTTTTCCAACTAACATTCCTACTGCTTCAATAAAAGGTATTTCTTTTACTTTTATTAAATAATCAAGTGCATTATATCCACCAAATCCTCTTGAAAACCAATACCATTTTCCATTGCTTATCTTTAAACTATCATGTGTTTTCGTACAATATGTTCCTCTTGAAAATGGTACTAATTCCTCCGGTTCAAAGTTTTCAAGATAAGTTAATAAATCAATTTTTTTTGCTTTTTCTACTGTTTCTGGAGTATAAAAAAAAGACATATTATCGTTCTATGTCCTTTGATTTATTCTTATTTTTATTTATTATCTCATTTAATTTAGGGATATATTCGGTTTCTATTTTATCAATACTTTCACTATTGATTGTTTGTATTTCCTTTAAATATAATAATTGTTCATTACCCTTTATTTCTTTAAAATAGTTTAGTAATCTCTTTGCCCCATCTTTACTATTTAATATTTTTTGAACATTTTCTTTATTTATTACATAAATATTATTTGCTTCCATAAACTCATCACAAAATGAATAATTGTTCAATTCTTCAAATGTATTTGTCATATTAGTTATTAATTTTGAATTAGGATTCTGTTCAAATTCTTCTACTTTTTCTTCCATACTTCTACCTCCTATTCTAATTTTTATTAACTTGTTTATTATCAGTATCAATTTCTTCAAATAAATCTTGAATTTCAATATCTAATTGTTTTGAAATTGAAACTAATATTTTCAAATTTTCTGCTTTTGTATATTTACCATTTTCAAGATTTGTAATAAACTTTTTGTTTTTACCAATTAACCTTGATAATTCTACTTGTGATAATCCTTTCTTTTCACGATATAATTTTATATTATATTCAACCATATTTTTTGTATTCATACTCTTCCTCCTAGCAAAAAATTATATAAATACGAAGAAAGAAAAACAAATGTGCAAATATTTTTTTTACACATTTGTTTTAAATTAGTCCTTTATAATACCAATTTTTCTAAATATATCATAAGAAACATTTAAGCCCTTATAAAATATTTCTCTTTGTTCTATTAAATCCGACTGACATTTATAATCAAGATACCTTATAAGATACTTTATCTCTTGCTTATTTAAATCTATTACTTCATTATCTTCTAATACATCTCTTAAGTTTGAATATTTATCTAATATGTTTTCTTGTTTTCTTATAAGAGATTTATATTCTTTGTCTTTTGTTTCTAGTTCAATTAAAGCTTTAGCAAAATAATCTATTAAGCAATTCTCACATAAATCTATGAGCAAATCTTCATTTGTATTAATAAATTTATCTTGACCTCTTGTATGTTTAAACATAGTATTCCTCCTTTAAATTAAGGATAAAACAAAGCATTTATTTTTACAAATGTACAAATTTATCTTTCATAGTCTTCTTTAGTTTTAGAAGAATATCTATCTTCTTCTTTTTCGTCATCAATGATTTCATTAGTTTTTTCATTAAGATTTAATAAGACATTTAACTCATTTAATCGTTTAGTTTTTTCTTGTAATTCTTCTTCACGAGGAAAAGGTCTTTTTATTTCATTTTTAGCATTTTCATATTGAATCTTTACATTTTCTAATTCAGTCTTTTTTTCCTCTAATTTGGTTTCTAAATTACTCAATAAATTTTCTATACGAATTACATTACCAGAATTACTTTCACCTAATAGTGTTGGATGAGATAAATTAGATTTTAAATCTACTATAAACTCTCTACTAAAAGAATTGAAACTTATTTCTATTTTAAATCCACAAAACTCTCCAATTTCCACAGGATTGGGACTTCTCATTTTTCTACACTCCTCAACTATTTTTTCACCTGCTTCTGATCTTTCATTATATTTGATACCATTTATAGTCATTTCAAATATATCTTTTTTATTATTATCTCTTACTACTATATCTTTTTCATACCCTGATATTGTATTTTCTAATCCTTTAATTTGATTAGGGTAAGTCTTTCTAACCTTATCTTCAAGATCATATATTTCACTTAAATGACTTTGCTTTAATAATTGTAATTTAGATACTTGAGCATCTAAATCTGTTTTTTCAATTATTAACGGATTACCTGCAGCTAATGCTTTTATTTCTGCATAAGAAAGTGCTACTTCATCTATATCTTCAGCAGTCCTAAGTGGTGTTTTTGAAGTCATTATTTGAGATATAAATTTTTGTTTATTCTCTACTATTTGATATAAATATGCATCAAATGTTTTTTCAGTTACATATCTATAAATATATACTTCCTTATTTTGATTTCCTTGTCTTCTTATTCTTCCACTTCTTTGTGTTAAATCACTAGGTCGCCAAGGGCAATCTAAATCATGCAATGCTATCAATTTGTCTTGACAGTTAGTTCCTGCTCCCATTTTAGGAGTTGATCCTATTAATACTCTTACTTGTCCACTTCTTACTTTTGCAAATAGCTCTTTTCTCTTAACCTCTGTTCCTGCGTTATGAATAAATTCTATTTCATTTTCTGGTATTCCTTTATTTATTAATTTAGTTTTAATATCGTCATATACATTAAATGTTCCATCATTATGAGGTGTTGACATATCACAAAATACTAATTGAGTTAATTTTTGTTCTTTATTTTCTTCCCATATTTTATAGATATTATCTGCACATACTGATACTTTATTTGTTTCATAATCTGGTAGCATTTCATTTATTAATCGTTGATCAAGTGCTAATTTCCTACCATCGTTCGTGATTTTTAGCATATTATCTACATTAGACTCTACCATTTTATTTCTTACTTTTTCAGCTCGTTCACCAAATGATTCTACAAGTTCTAACTGCATTTCACTAGGTTTTATAACTACATTATTATAATTTGTTTTTGGTACTGGTAAATTTAAAGTGTCAGCAGTTTGAATATCTGCAACCTCTTTGAATAAAGACATTAATTCTGGTAAATTATAAAATTTAGCAAATCGTGTCTTACTTCTATATCCTGTTCCTTCGGGGTCGAGTTTGTCAAGATACTTTTTGTGGATTTTCTAAATTAAACGATTTGTCCGTAAAGAAATCGCCCAAAACCTCGTGCTTGCAGATGTCTTGAAACACCGTATTCAAAGGCTTTTTGGCACTTTCAGACTGCTTTACATTTACGATGAATGTTGTCTTTCCAATGCGTTGTGAATAAGAATGTTTCTGTTCTTTCATATAGTCCGTTCCTCTCTTTCATAAAATTTTGATTGATGGGTATTCACATTAGAACACCCATCAACCGCAGATTTTCAATATATCAACAAGTCATTAAGTCGTGAGTATAATGGAAAAGGTTATCTTTCCATACCACGCTTGTTTCTTCGAGCCTTGATACGCTCCTGTCGTT
>ENA-OPNI01000054-OPNI01000054.1-human-gut-metagenome-genome-assembly--contig:-NODE-54-length-40713-cov-3.620198_pt1 | contig 40713 bp, 40 predicted proteins | sample MGYA00241538_ERZ501773 | MGnify/ENA primary metagenome ERZ501773 (study PRJEB25962, sample SAMEA2042556) | human gut metagenome | biome: human gut; feature: human-associated habitat; material: faeces...
CCTTATGGAGCGGATGATGGGAATCGAACCCACGTGGTCAGCTTGGAAGGCTGAAGTTCTACCATTAAACTACATCCGCAAAAATCGGTAGACAATTAAAATTATATCAAATATACAATAATTGTCAACCATTTTTTTATACTTTTTATATTTTTTCTTCACTTTTTTATAAATCCCATCAAAATCACACGAAAGTCTTATTCAACTAAAGGCAATTCAACCCTAAACAAAGTCTCCTTTTCACTGCTTATTGCTTTTATTTGACCTCCATGAAGTTGAACGATATCCTTAGCAATAGCAAGACCCAAACCACTTCCACCAGTCTTACTAATCCTAGAAGAATCTAATCTATAAAATTTTTCAAATATTTGGTCAAGTTTTTCCTTAGGAATTTGTCTCCCCTCATTAATTATATCCACAATAATATTATACTCATTTTTCCTAACATTAATCCTAATATTACTATTTTCCGCACTATAATTAATAGCATTTTTAATAAGATTATTAAAAACCCTTCCTAACTTATCCGGATCAGCCACAAGCATTATTTGTTGTTCATTATTTAACTCAATTTTTTTGTTCAATTCACTCAACGTTGGATAAAAATCATCAATTATTTGGGCAAGCATCAAATTCAAATTAAGTTTTTCTTTCTCCAAAATAATTTTTTCTGAGTTAAACCGTGCTACATCAAACAACTCATTAATCAATTCCTCCAATCGATAAGACTTATCTAAAGCAATTTTAATATATTTTTCTTGCTGTTTCTTCGGCATATCATCCATTTCGTTTAATATTGATAAATACCCAATCATTGAAGTCAAAGGTGTTTTAATATCGTGAGCTAAATATACAATTAATTCATCTTTTTTTTGTTCATTTTCCCTAGCCAATTTTTCATTGGTAAGCGACTCTCTTTTTAAATAATTCAATTTTTTCTCCAAATCACTAAGTTCATCTGGTAAAGTAATATAATCCGTATCTTTAGTAAACCAATTATTAGAAGATTCAACAATAGCATTAATATAAGAAAAAATCTTCTTAATCATTCTATATAAGCTTAATATAACATACACTAACCAAACAATAAACATTAATAATATAATCAACTCTCCACGAAAAATATAGTTAGCAAATCTTGAAAGCAAATAATAAAGTGATGGTGCAATATCATAAAGCCAATGAAAATTAAATTGTGAAGTAATATATATCAACGTCAAAGTACCAAGTAATATCACAACACCTGCCACGATCGATTTAATTATAAAATTAATAAAAGTTTTTCTAAATAAATTATTTTTCAATTTTATACCCCACTCCATATATTGTCTTAATGTACTTTGGATTTCTACCACTATCATTCATTTTCTCTCTTAAATGCCTAATATGAACCATAATTGTATTATTATCCCTTTCATAATACTTTTCTTTCCATACATTCATAAATAATTCATCGCTTTTAACAACATTCCCTCTATTCTCACAAAGCAACCACAAGATAGAAAATTCAGTTTTGGTTAATTCTACCAATCTCTCATTAAAGTAAAATTCATGAGTATCATTATTAATTAATATACCACGAAAATCAATAACATTCTCTTCTTTTTTATTGTTATTATATTTTTGATACCTTCGCAACTGAGCCTTTACCCTAGCTACCAATTCCAAAGGTTGAAATGGCTTAGTAACATAATCATCTGCACCAATAGTAAGACCTGTAATCTTATCCATATCTTCCACTTTAGCCGTTGCAAATATTATAGGAAACGTATACTTTTCTCTAATTCTATGACATAACTCAAAACCATCTATCTCAGGCATCATAACATCTAAAATAGCTAAATCAATATCCATCTTATTCAAATCTCTCAAAACATCATTGCTAGAATAATATTTATAAACATTAAAATCTTCATTACCTAAATATATCGAAACCAAATCCGCGATTTCCTTTTCATCATCAACAATAAGAATATTAGCCACAGCATCACCTTCCAAACCAAAATAAAAAATAATCAAATATATCTATATTATAACATACTCTTATCAATTAAACCTTAATTTTTTCTTAAAAAACAAACCATACCCTTACTACTCATATTATTTACTAACTATCCCTAATAATATTTCCACAGTTTGATGTTGAAAAGCCTTAATAATTATATTTAACACTGTAGCTTCACATCTACTAAAATAACTTTGTACATCTTTATTTAAATTCAACCTATTAATAGAATTATTATAAGAAACAATCAACATATCATAAAATGTCTCCTTATCGCTATTATATCCTTTATATAACATACCAACATGAATGTCATCTTCATTAAATTGAAATATATTTTTACCCAAAAATTCTAAAATAACTATATATATTAAAACTATCTCACAAATATTAATTGGCATTTCCTCATAATTCAAATAAACACGCCTCCACAAAGAACATATTTTTTGATTAGCAAACTTTTGACAAAATACATTTTCATAATTTATCCATCGCAAATATTCACTAACAAATAAAACACCACATAAATCAGGTCTCCTCATTAAAGGGGTATAATCAATCGTAACAACCAGATTCATAGCATCATAACTAATATTGTAATTACTAAAAAAACTCTTAATTCCCTCTTTCAAAGTGCTATTATAAAAATAATTATCGGTTTTAATAATATTATTAACAAATACAGCACAATAAAAAAATCTAGTTTTTTTTATAATTATTCTTAAGTTCAAGAGCCCCCCATCAAATACAAAAAAAATATCTTCCTGCAATACAACCTGATAAGCCTCTTGTACAGACAATTTCCTTAAATATAAAGCAATTATTCACTTATTAGATTGATTAATATTTTTAGCTGTATATATAGAGGCACTACTTCTTAAACCACCAGTATATTTTTTAATTCTTTGTTCTAACAACTTATACAATTTAAAAATTATATACTTGTATTCCACTTGTAAAATCACATCATATTTTAATCCCAAATTCAAAAATGATTCTAAATAGTTATTAACATCTAGTTTCTCATCTATAATTTTAAATACATCCACCATATCAACCATATAAATCCCCCTTAATTGATTCCTTTAAATTGCAAACTCCTACCTCAACTCTCCCAATACTAAAAAGTATCATATCACACCTGTTTTCTTAAAGTTAAATCACAATTCTTAGTAATCCTATTCAATTTCATAATTATCTCTCGTGATATTTAATAAAATAATCTCGAACAAAATTCAAGACCTGAATTTTCAATAATTTTATGATAATATGAGTATAGAAAAAAGAAGATAAACAGCAAAAATATCTTCTTTTTTACTTACAAAATCTATTCATTAATTTTTTTTATATTATTCTTTATCTTCACTAATTTCTTTCTCAATTAACTCCTTATTCCTAATCAATCGCTCTTCATCACTAAAAGTAATCGCTTTATTTACATTCTCTAAAGCCTTATCATAATTATAAATATTATAATAACATATAGACAGTATATCATATGGTACTTCATTCCAACTGAACTTCTCATTTATATATGTTTTTGCATGACTTCCTATCTTTAAAGCTTCCTCTATATAATATATAGCCATTACATAATTATCCTCTTCATATTCTAACATTCCAAGTTCCACCCAAGGATCTCTCAAATAAGGTGCTTCCTCTATTGCTAGTTTAAGCCACATTCTAGCCTCATTAATTCTCCCCAATGCCTTATATGCTCTAGAAATATAACGCATCGAAGCACATCTTTCATCCTTCCATAAAGCCTTAGGCAAAGACAAATGCTTAATTAAAGTATCAATACATTCATTCCATTTACTATGATACATATACTCCCTACCCAAATAGTGCATATTCCTATCATCATATGGATCTTCCTTCACGGACAACTCTAATAAAGGTAAATAACTTGTTCTTTCCTTAAAAATATCTGGATAATGATTTAAAACAATATCCTCAATTGTTATAACATTCTCATTACCAGAATAACTTAAAACCTCATGTACTGGATGTATCCATTTATAACCACTTCTAATATGTATTTTATCTGTATAAAAACTAACGAGTGGTTTATCATTCTTATCAAGTTGCCAATTATATGTATATCTTGCCCTAGTAACACCATCATGCCAACTATTTTCTAATTTCTCACGCCATCCCTTTTCCAAAATTTCATCTAAATCAGTACAAACATAAATATCATATAAATCAGGAATCATTTCTATAGAACAGTTGCGAGCCACATCAAACCTCCAAGGACTAATATCTTTCGAAACTACATTAACGCCATGTCCTTTCAACTTATCCACGGTAGCATCTTTAGACCCAGTATCTAATACATATATACTATCCGCTTCCTTCATAGAATCATACCATCTATCTACAAACTTCTCTTCATTTTTAGAAATCGCATAAACAACAACCTTATATTTTCCCACGATTAAAAACCCTGCCTCCCTAAATAATCAATTATTACCGTTATGAAACAATTGGTAAAATAAGACTCTGAACCAATATCCTTTATATCAGGTGAATTTAAATAAATCGTTCTGTTACTTAAATTAATCAACTCATATAAATTAGATGTATTTTCTACGGCAATAATACCATGTCCCACGATTTGAGTAGCGGTTTCATTATTTATCCATTTACTTGCCCCAATATAAATATTATCTGTATCAGCCAATCTAAATCCTACCGATACAAAATCAGTTTTAGGATTAAATGTAGCACCAGCTTTTGGAACATAAGCAGAAATAACAAAAGTTATTTTATAATAACCTTCAATATTAAATTGTAAAGAATTATCATCTTTCAAAGTAACTAAATTAGTTAAATCTAATTCTTTTCTAGTAAATGGTAATTTATTGTTCTCAAGAACTTCAATACTCTGACCACCATTAAAAGTTACTAAATAAGCTGATCTAAGCGGTACTGTTCCTTCTGGTCCTGTTGGCCCCGTTGCACCATCTAATCCAGGAACCCCCTGTGGCCCTGTCGGCCCAATCAATCCAGGTAATCCCCTCGGTCCTGTTGGCCCAAAACAACAAACTGGACGACATTTAAATTTTTCAATTTCTTTTAATATATTTTGATAATCATTCATATATACCCCCCTAATATAAGATATTAATATGATGTCAAATATATAAATAATTTTTAAAAATTTACAACAAAAACTTTATATAAACACAAGAAAATGATACAATATTATATGAAAGAGGGTAAAGAATGAAAGTATTAATCTTATCATGTAGCACAGGTGGAGGCCACAATTCATGTGCCAGATATATAGAAGAAGAATTAAAAGACAATAATATTGAATGCGAATTCAAAGACTTTTTTGATATAGTTAATACAAAAGCAAAAGATATGTCTTCTAAAATATACTTAAAAACACTAACCCACAATGGCAAAATGTTTTCTAATTTTTATAAATTAGGAGAACTATATAGCAAAACAAAAATAAAAAGTCCTGTTTACCTAGTTAATAAAATACACAAAAAAACTTTATTCAAATATATTGTAGACAACAATTTTACTTTAGTAATTGCCACACACTTATTCCCCGCATTAACCCTCACCGCTATTAATAAAGATGATAACTATAAAAAGATAAACTTTATTACCATTGCCACCGATTACGAACCATGTCCTTTTCTGGAAGAAACTAAACCAAATTACCTAATCATGCAAAAAGGCTTAGAAAAAGCATTCATGGCAAAAGGCATATCAAAAGACATTTTAATTCCTTCGGGCATTCCAGTTTCATCACGTTTTATTGAAAATGCCAAAAATATCAAAAATGAATTCAACATAAAAAATGAACAAGTTATCTTAATTATGTTAGGTAGTATGGGATTTGGCAATATTAATGAAATAATCACTCCACTCTTAAAAGAAGAAAATATTAAACTAATTGTAGTATGTGGCTCTAACACCAAACTTTATAACGAATTAAACAGTATTAAAAATGATAAATTAATTACCCTAGGTTTTGTAAAAAACATAAATGATCTTATTTATACTGCTGATATTGTTATGTCAAAACCAGGTGGTTTATCTTCAACTGAAATTGCTTCAATATCTAAACCACTTTTACATATTTTCCCAATACCAGGCATCGAAACATATAACACTAATTTCTTTCAAAAAAGAAAAATGAGTATAAAATGTAATACAAATAAAGCAATAATTAAAAACACTAAAAAATTACTAATAGATAAAGATCTACAAAATAAATTAATTAACAACCAAAAGAAATATATTAATAAAAACTCTGCCAAAGATTTAATTGCATTAATTAAAGAAAAATTTAATTAATTACAAAGAAGGTGAACCAATAAACGAGGTTTGCTTTTTTTGAAAATAAAATAAACAAATAGTCCCCACAATTAAAAGCAAACTACCAAAAACCTTTACCTGATATAAACTTTTTTTATCATCACTAACGTCCTTATATGAATCATAATTTCTCTTAAAAAAATATAAATATATCATCAAAGTAACAATAATAGTAAATTCAAATATTCTGTTTGCTCTATTTTTATACACATTATCTTTAGTTTGAACATAGATTTTTTCATTTTGATTACCAAACATATTTAATGTACTTAAAATTATAAAAACTATTAATAATAAATCCTCAAAATTCAATCTTCTGATTTCTTCTTCTATATTTTCCATATTAAATTATACTAAAAAAAAGAAATTAAATTACTTTAATTCCTTATTTATTTAAATACTCTATAGCATTTAATGCAGCCGTTGTCCCATCACTAGTGGCAACGGTAAGTTGCCTGATTTGTTTATCACGACAATCACCTGCTACAAAAATACCATCTTTTTCTGTTACACAATTATTTGATTCAATATAACCATATTTATTGATTGGTAATAATTCTTTAACAAAATCACTTTGAGGTGTTAAACCGATAGATATAAACATTCCATCTAATCTTATTTCCTTAACGTCATCCAAAACATTCACCTTTATCGCTTGCAAATTATCTTCACCAATTAATTCAGTTACTTTAGCATTCAGTATTATTTCCACATTTTCTTTTTCTTTCAGTTTTTCTACTAAAGTACTCTCTGCCGTTAACTTATCAATAATCTGTATAACATATACCTTTTTACATATATCACTAAGAGTAATAGCATTAATAACTGCACTATTACCCCCACCAATCACGGCAACTGTTTTATCTTTAAAAAATGCCCCATCACAAGCAACACAAAAATGAATACCATTACCAATTAAATTCTCTTCATTTTTAAGTCCCAATAATTTATACCTAGATCCTGTAGCAATAATTACCGCTTTAGCTTCATACACATTATCCAAAGTAATAACCTTTTTAATTTTACCATGTTCTATCTTTTTAACCTCATCTAGTTCAACATTAACACCTAAAGCAGTTACTTGCTCAAACATATTATTAGCAAGTTCACTTCCACTTATTTCTTTATAACCAGGATAATTTTCAACTAAAGGGGAAGACGAAATTTGTCCCCCTATAGTTTCCTTTTCAATTATTAAAACCTTTCTATTTGCACGTGCAGCATATATTCCAGCAGTCATTCCCGCTGGACCGCAACCAATTATTATAATATCGTACATACTACACCTAAATTTTAAATTCCTCAATGTGCTTCTTAATATTTGATAAATTCACAATATTATTAACTTCTTTACCATGAATAACTACTAAAGTAGGAGCTTGTTTAACATTATATTTCTTAGTCATATCAACATTCTCTTCAGCATCAATAAACTTATAATCAACTTTTGCCTTTTCAAGTAAGGTTTTTGCCATTTTACAATTAGGACAAGTCTTAGTACCAAATAATAATACCTCATCCTCACATTGTTCTTCTTTTAATTTAGAATTTTTAACATCATATAATTTTCTCTTTTTATATTCTTGAGCCTTACCATCATTCCAATTCTTAACTGGACGATAATAACCTGTTATTCTACTATATACTTCTGTTTCTTCACCACATTTAGGACACTTAGTAACTTCTCCTGTAATATAACCATGATTTTTGCATACTGAATAAGTCGGAGAAATTGTATAATATGGCAAACGATAATGTTCAGCAATTTTTCTAACTAAGTTTGCTGCAGCCTTCCAATCACTCAATCTCTCTCCAAGAAATGCATGAAAAACAGTACCTGAAGTATATAATGTTTGAAGTTCATCTTGAATATCTAAAGCCTCAAAAATATCACTAGTAAATCCAACTGGCAAATGTGAACTATTTGTATAATATGGTGTTTCATCACAAGAAGCCGCTGTAATAATATCAGGATATTTACTCTTATCATTCTTTGCTAAACGATATGTTGTTGATTCAGCAGGAGTCGCTTCAAGATTATATAAATCACCATACTCTTCTTGATAATCAGCTAATTTTTCCCTCATGAAGTTTAGAACATTTTTAGTAAATACTTGAGCATCTTCATTAGTTAAATCTTTTCTTATCCAATTAGCATTTAAACAAGCCTCATTCATACCGACAAGACCAATTGTCGAAAAATGATTATTAAATGTTCCTAAATATCTCTTAGTATATGGATATAAACCTTCATTTAGCAATTTAGAAATTACATTTCTCTTTATTTTTAAACTCCTTGCGGCAATATTCATCATTTTTTCTAATCTCTCATAGAAATCTTTTTCATCCTTAGCTAAATAAGCAATTCTTGGCATATTAATTGTAACAACACCAATAGAGCCAGTAGACTCTCCACTTCCAAAATAGCCACCTGATTTCTTTCTTAATTCTCTCAAATCAAGTCTTAATCGACAACACATACTACGTACATCACTAGGTTCCATATCACTATTAATATAGTTTGAAAAATAAGGTGTACCATATTTTGCAGTCATTTCAAATAATAACTTATTATTTTCATTTTCGCTCCAGTCGAAATTCTTTGTAATTGAATATGTTGGTATTGGGTATTGAAAGCCTCTTCCATTAGCATCCCCTTCTATCATAATTTCAATAAATGCTTTATTAACCATATTCATTTCTTTTTGACAGTCTTTATATTTAAAATCAACTTCTTTGTCACCAATCAAACAGTTTAACTCAGCTAAATCATTAGGAACTACCCAGTCTAAAGTAATATTAGTAAACGGTGCCTGTGTTCCCCATCTACTTGGTGTATTAACTCCATACACAAATGATTGAATACATTGCTTTGTTTGTTGATATGTCAAATTATCAATTTTTACAAATGGAGCTAAATATGTATCAAACGAAGAAAACGCTTGTGCTCCAGCCCATTCATTCTGCATGATACCTAAGAAATTTACCATTTGATTACATAATGTTGATAAATGTTTTGCTGGAGAAGAAGTAATCTTACCAGGTACACCTCCTAATCCTTCTTGAATTAATTGTTTTAAACTCCACCCTGCACAATAACCAGTTAACATTGATAAATCATGTAAATGAATATCGCAATTACGATGTGCCTCTGCAATTTCATCATCATATACTTCACTTAACCAATAATTAGCAGTAATTGCTCCTGAATTACTTAAAATTAATCCACCCACAGAATAAGTAACTGTAGAATTTTCTTTAACACGCCAGTCAGTTACATTAACATAACTATTAACTACGTCCTTATAATCTAAAATTGTTGACTTCATGTTGCGCATCTTATCATGTAAACGACGATATAAGATATAAGCCTTAGCTACCTCTGCATAACCAGCCTTAATCAAAACAGACTCAACACTATCTTGAATATCTTCTACACAAATAATATTATCTTTTACCTTAGATTCAAAATCTGCTGTAACTTTTAGAGCTAAAAAGTCTACTATTCCTTCATCATATTTTTTATCTTCAGCTTCAAAAGCCTTTATAATTGCCTCAGTAATTTTCTTTATATCAAAAGGCACAATTTTTCCTTCTCTTTTTCTTACTTTATACATAATTATATTCTCCCTTCTTTTTATTAATCTGTATAAATTATTCAAAATATCTTAATAACAACTTCTTATAACTATCATACCCCTCTAACTACTAAATTAGGGTACTTAACACCTAAAGTGTTTTTTATATTAAGTAACTCCTCGTTATCAAAACCATTTAATCCTCTTTGTAATACCGAACTACAGTCCTGATAATTCTGTATATAATATCTAGCATTTGGTCCAATATATTGAATAATTTTTTCTAACTTTCCTACATCATGAAATTGTTTAACAATAGTGGTTCTAAATTCATATTCAATATTAGAATTCTCTATTATTTCAATACTCTTCTTTATATTATCAATATTTGTACACATGCCTGCTGTTTTATCATAATTTAAAAAATCATTTTTAATATCCATCGCTACATAATCAATTAAACCATCTTCTATCAACTGTTTTAGTTTTTTTGGACTACTACCATTAGTATCAAGTTTAACTTTATATCCTAAATCTTTTACTTTTCTAATAAAATCTTCAATATCCTTTTGAAGCAATGGTTCACCCCCACTGATACACACTCCATCAAGTAAACCTCTTCTTTTTTCTAAATATTTAAATACCTCTTTTTCATCTATTTTCTCACAATTATTATTCATATCAAGTAACCCGCTGTTGTGGCAAAAAGGACATCTAAAATTACACCCTTGAGTAAATATCAAACAAGCCACATTTCCTGGATAATCTAATAAAGTTAATTTTTGCATTCCATTAATAGTCATACTACACCTACTTTCTAACACTAAACCTCATGAAACCAACATTACATTCTATCATTAACTCTAATAACTCATTAAATTTTTTAACAGTAATGTTTTTAGGCAAATAAACATTAACTAAATTGCCCCCACTAAAACTCTTTTGATATTCACCTATATATTTAAAATCATTTTTAATATTTTCCTTAAAATTAAACATACTATCTATTCTCAAATAACAATTTTTATCAGTAACATCTTTTTTTATTCCATATATAGCTTTATCAAAAGCAATTAATTTCTTTAAAGGCCTTTCCTTACTAGTTTCACTCACAACAAAATTAAGTTTATTTTCTATACTATATTTCTTTGCTTGTCCATTTACATAATCAATTATTTCTTTAACCAATTTTTTTTGTTTTTCTTTGTCTTTTTCCAAGCACATAGCACATTCACTTAAAGATGCTAATTCAATATTTAAAACCCCTTTTTTAATTACTTTTCTAATTTTTTGTCCACTTTCTAACTTATCATCATCTAAAATATTATTATTAAATATCACTTGATAATTTTCCTTAGATTTATTACCTATTGTTTCAAATATCATTATTAAAATATTCTTAGTAAGTTCTAACATTTCATCTAACTCTAAATAAAATTCACTTCTTGCTTTATCACTATTTCTATTACCAAGTCTACTCATATTTATTGATACCGAAGCCACAATCATTCTTCCAATTGAATTTTTTTCATCGCACAAAATATTTTCAAATATCCTTTTTCCATTACTAAAATATTCAACTTCATTATCTTTATCTTTATTATAACTAGCATCTAAATTAGCAAAAACAATATTCTTACCTTTTATTACTAACTCACTAACTCTATCTAATAAACTATTATTACTTTCATTTTCTATTTTAAATATCGTAGTAACGTTTTTCATAGAATCTAATTTATCAACAACATCTAAATAACAATTATTAATTATTAAGCCAATTTTCGTATTATTAGTACCTAAACTAATAGCATAATTTTTATTCTCCGTAATTATATTATTTAATGAAACAAGTAATCTTTCAAAAGAAACAGTAAGTAATTCTTCTATTTTCTTAACACTATCAGCATAAGCAATTTCAAATATATTTCTAACTTTTTTATTCAATATATACTGATTAAAAATATCTAAATCAATATTAATAACATCTTCTTTATCGATAAGTTCCTCTATCTTTTTGAAATTGATATAGTCTAAATATCCCTCTAAATCTAAGTATTTATTCAACTTTTCCTTAAACTTTTCTCTAAATCTTCGAAGTAAAAAAGGAACAAGTAAATAATCTATTTTAGATATAGTAATTTCTCCATCAATTTCATTTTTAGCATTCATTGCCATACAAAATATATTTAAAGGAAATTCATCAGTTATAACACTATTAAACTCTAAATGAGTTGAAGATAAACTACCTAAATTAAAATAATCAAGATTATGAATATAAACACTACCATCTTCATGTGCCCTTATAAATTTATTATCAAGAACATAAGCTTTAGTGTATTCACAAGAAACTGTTTTACCAAAATCTAATAACACTTCATTAGGTTTACTTGTAATATTTTTCTTACTTTCAAAAACAATTCTCTCAATTGCCTTAACAAATTTATGCTGACTCTTTAAATCAAATGCCTTTCTTGAAGCTGCTCTCCTTATACGATAATCACTAAAAGCTTTGTATACATTTTCATAATTATCATCTAACAACATAGTCTGTATTATATCTTGAATATCCTCAACATTAATAGTTTTTCTATCCCAATAATTACTTCTTATATAGCTCAATACATCTTCGTATACTTTATTTGCTTTTTTTTCACAATCTTCCAAGCCAACACTATCAAATGCTTTTTTAATAGCAATAGCAATTTTCATACTATTAAAATTAACTCTTTGCCCACTTCTTTTAACCACGACCAGTTCATTAAAAACTAAATTATCTTTTTCATTCATAGTCAACCGCCTTTATTTTTAAGATATACTTATCATATCAAATAGAACAAATATTGTCAATGTTTTTTTTATAACTTTTTTATTTTTTTACGTAAAGTCTTATTTAATAAACATTTATTTCAATTATTAAAAACAAAAATTAAATTCATAAAATATTTTAATAAATTACAAACTAAATCAAATATTTCAACTTATAAAATATTAAACTATTCGACTATAATTCGATCACCTACTACAACTTCGATAAAATATTTATCTAGTATAAAATATAAACAATTACTTTTATACATAAGTTCAAAACAGTTTAAATATAAAATTTATCGAAAATGTACAAGTTTTCAACAAAATGATTTTAAACGTCAACGTTTAATTATTTATTGTCGACATGCTTTACGTTATACTTATTTTAATCAAATCAAATGTCAAAATAATTCAAATAATGCTACAAAACATGAATTATATAATCAATTAATATTATTAAATTCAATTTCAACTTCAAATTTAAATACGACATTAAATAATAATTACAAAATTTATTATCCTAAACAAAGCTTTGAATATTATAATTTGTATCAGTGTGCAATTACTAGTTTAACAAATTTACAAGATCAATTTAATAAAATTTTAAATAAATTTAAACATTTACAAACTAAACAAATTAATTATAAACAAGTTGACGATTGTTGTAAAAATATACAACAACAAATAAATTTTTTCAATTCAACAACGTATTTTACAAATTTAAATTATAATAAATATTATAAATCACTTTATTTATTAAAATTTTTACTAAACCAACAAAATTTTGGAAAATTATCATTAAATTTAAAAATTTCGCATTCGATTTTATATAAATTACATCTTAAATATATTTATACACGAAAAGTTAAAATATTGAATAATAAAACTTATCAATACTCTCAATTTAATTCGCAACGATATAAAATTTCATACTTTTATGTTAATTATAATAAAGTACGATTCTTAATTCCAACTTTTAAACAAAAATATTTTCAATCTAAATTGTATTTAACATCACAAATATTTTCCAAATATTATTTAACACATTTATTACGAACATACAAGAAAAATGAAAATTTTTTAAATTTATCGAATAAAGTATTTCAATCATCAAGATTTTTATCTACTTTAAAACTTATTACAAATAATAAAAAATTTAATGATAAGTATTTTTATACTGATTTAATTATAAATTTGACAATACGTAAATTAAATGAAATTTATAATTCATTTTATACAAATTTTAATGTTATCAATACTAATACATCATCATTTTCAATTACTATAAAAAATAAAAGACAACAAAAAAAAAGCTTACAGACTAATAATAAATTATTCAAAAACTATACTTATATTAAATCTAATCATAAAAAATTATTATATTGTCAAAAATTATATTTATTACATATAAAAAAATATATACAATTGAAAAATAGTAATACAATAGTATTTATTAAACAAAAAAAAATTCCAAATCATATAAAAATATTATATACTTATTATACAACATATATTCATAAATATCAAATTTTAAAATATTTTTATAATCAATATATTTGGAAAGAATATTCGATTTTTGTTGATCAAGTATTATTACGTTTAAAATTAAAAAATTATGATTTAAATTATATAAAAACTTTATATTTTAATGTATTATTTGCAAAATTTTTTAATTTACCAATTTATGATTCTGTATTTTATACAAATTATAAATATAATTCTAAACTTCCTTTATTAATTAATTATTTTATTCTTATTAAACGCTTTTATTCTTAAAGATATTCTTAATAAGAATAAGATTGGTGAATAAAAACTAAATGGTTTTAGTATCAAACTGTGGATTTGACAAATATAGGTTCGATTCCTATTATTTACCTTATAAAAATATCTATAACTCAGTTGGTTAGAGTATACGCCTGATAAGCGTAAAGTCATTGGTTCAACTCCAATTAGATATAAAAAAATTTTGGATTAGATAACATAAAAGGTTAATGTGAGAAACTGCAAATTTCTTTAAATTGGTTCGATTCCATTTCTAATCTTTACAAAAAAAAACGGAGATATAATTTATTTGGTAAAATATATGATTTGCATTCATACGAAACAGGTTCAATTCCTGTTATTTCCAATAAAATTTAAACAGGTTTAATTTTTCTGTAGTAAATATACTATGAATTATTTTTTTGTAAATAAAAATAAACGAACTAAAGATAAATCTCATTGTCAGTATTTAGCAAAAAATTATTTTGAAACTTTTGTTATTAAAAATTTATTTAAAATTAAAAATCGATCACTTGAATCTAAATTTTTATATTTAAGTTATAATCAAGCTTATATTAATAATTTATTTTCGATTAATTATAATTTTCGAACACAACATAAAGATATTAGTTTTTTATCAGGGCGTACAAAATTTATTATTACTAAATATGGAATTGCACGTACGGATTTTAAAAAATTAATGTATTATAATTTAATTCCAAATGTTCAAAAATCAAGCTGGTAGAATAATCTAATGTTAACATTATTACAAACTATAAATTCATTAAATAATGCTATTTTACTTTCAAAAACACAAATAAAAATTACTAAATTTAATAATTTGACGTTAAAAGTGTTATTAACTCTACAACGTTTAAATTATATTGATTCATTTTTATTAAATAATGTACATACTCAATGCACAATTTTTTTATCAAAAAAACAGAATACAGTATTTTTTCAACAGATTCAATCGGTATCAACCCCTCATAAATTTATTTATATTACATATTCAGATTTAGTAAAATTAAAAACATTTGATTGTTCAGGAGAATATTTAATTTCAAGTACACATAATAAAATAATTATGACTAGTGATGAAGCAATTCGACACCATACCGGTGGTTTAGTTCTTTTAAAATTAAATTTTTAAAATGTTTTATTTAAATTTTTCATTAATAAAAAATTTTCGTTTAATTTTAACCACAAAATTTTTAATTTTAATAACTAAAAATGGAATTATAAAATTTCATACAAATATTTATAATTTATATTTTTATAAACAAATTTTATATTTAAGCCTTCAAACTAAAAATGTAAATTTAATTAATTTAAATTTTTCCCACAATTATTTAATTAATTTTTATAATGGATTATTTAACTTAATTTTTCCAGAAAAATTAAATTTAATTTTACAAGGAATTGGTTATAAATTTGTTTTTCAACATGATATATTAAAAATTCGAATTGGTTATAGTCATTTTATTGATTATAAATTGCCTAAAGATATTTATATATCATTAATAACACCAACAATTTTAGTTTTATATAGTAATAATAAATTAATTTTAACAAAAATTGCTGCATTTTTGAAATCACAAAAAAAAGTTAATATTTATAAAGGTGCTGGGATTTTTTATCAAATTGAATCTATTAATTTAAAAAAAAAAAATACTAATAAAAATAAAAATGCTAAATAATTTATCAGTATTCTTAAAAAATAAATATTTTTTTGTTTTATGTTTTTATTTAAAAAAGAATTTAACCAATAATTATACAACATTATTTTTAGGTTATAAAAATAACTATTTAATTCTGAATATTCCAGTTTTAATTTATATACTTAAATTAATATTAAAATTGACACAACAAATTGCTATAAAAAATGGAACTTTTTTGTTTTTAGCAACAAATAATAAAATTTTAGATTATATTATCCAACAAAATTGTTTAAAAACTAATAATAGTATATATTTGCAATCTACAACTCTAAAACATACAAATTTATTAAAGACTTTATCTTATTTTCCAGATTTAGTTATTAGTACTAATACACAAATAAATAAAAATTTTTTGAATAAATTAAATAATTATAATATACCTACAATATGTATGACTTCAAATGTGAATTTGCTTCAGCAATCTATGTATACATTAATTTTAAATAATCAATCTTTATATTCTAATTTATTATTTTATACACTGATTTTTAATCAAATTCGACAAACTAAAAAAAAATTGGGAGTCCAATTTTTAATTACTAAATAATAATTATAATTATATGCTTCAACCTTGTAGTTTAATACATGTTTATGATAATAGTGGTGTTAATTTAGTTAAATGTTTTAAAAATTTAACTTATCAAAATAATAAAACTTATCCATTTTTAATAAAAGTATCTGTACAAGAAATTAAAGCACATCGTAAAACATTAATTAAAAAAGGACAAATTTATAATGCACTTATTATAAAATCACGATACATGCAACCACGTTTTAATGGTCAACAAATTAAATTTGATAAAAATGGATGTATTTTAGTTAATAATATTAATTTTAAAAATAAAAAAACACGAAATAAAATAACCTTAATAGGTACATCGGTTTTTGGACTTATTCAAAAAGAATTTCGTTTATATTCTATAAAATTAAGTATTAATAGTATAAATATATTATAAAATAAAATGATTCAGTATTATTTTCAACAAATTAATCATAATCGTTACTTAAAAATGCTATATAAAACACCATATCAAATTAGTAATATTGATCGAATTTCCATGTTCATTCGATTTGATACACAATTAAATAATAAATTTATTGTTTTATGTAGTTTTTTTTTATTTAAAACAACTTTATTTAAAACAGGTCATTATATTGTTATTAATAAAAAAACAAAACAAATTTTAGGTTTAAATTATTATTTTACAAAGCAATTAATAATAAATTTTTTTAATATTTTTCTATTAAATTTATTAATACAGCCTGAAATTCAAAATAGTATTAATTTAACATCATTTGATTCGGATGCTAATTTTAATTTTACAATTATTAACTCCAATTGTTATTTTTTTGAACGTATTTTAATTAATCAATTTTATAAACGTGCATTACAAAGTTGTAATTTTCATATTACAATTAAATTTAAAAAGAATCAAAATATATATGACCATATTTTATTATTAAATTTTTTTAAATTTTATTTTAGTTAAAATTTAATTAAGTTTAATAATAAGAAGTTAAAATTTTTAAGTAGTTGACTGAGTATAAATTATTTTTTAAAAACAAAAAAATAAATTATACTTAAAATAATAAGTAAATTAAAGAATGGAATACTACTTAACAAAATTAAACCAGTTAAACTTAATAAAAATATTAACGCATAATGATAAAAAAATCCGGTTTGTGTTTCTGCAACTTTTGTACTTAATGTATCTAAAGTTGTTGTTAAAATACGAGGTCCTAAAATATTAAAAATTCCTTTATCAAAAATTGCATAGAAAGGATTATAACTTAAAAATAAAAGTTTTTGATAAATAACTTCAGAATATAATTTATCAAAATACCATTTTTTATTTAAAAAAATATAAAGTTCATGGAATAAATTGTTTTGTAACAGATGAGATAATGTTGTACAAAAATATTCATAAATAATTAATGCTAATCCAAAACCTATTAAACTGAAAATCACTGGAAAAATTTTAATCATAAATGGAATAAATTCTGCATCAACCATATAATTATGAATATAATTTATATATAATGCATTACCCCAGAAATCACTTCCTAAACCTACAGCCATATCATGAAAAAAGAAACCAATAAAAATACTAAATATTGATAAAATAAATAATGGTAATGCTAAGAGTAAAGGTGCATCATGTATTTTCATATAAACCGTTTTATAAGTATTTGTTTTAATAATAAAAGTTAACATAAGTAAACGAATTGAATAAAAGGCTGTACAAAAAGCGGCTAATGTACCTAAAATATAGGCAAAATGACTATGTATAGTAAAATTAGCAAATGAAATTTCTAATAATAAATCTTTTGAATAATAACCTGATAAAAAAGGAAAACCAAGTAAGGCAAATGAACCTATTAAAAACATTGAATATGTAAAAGGTAATACTTTAAGTAAACCACCCATTTTTCGCATATCCTGTTCATCGTGCATTGCATGAATAACAGAACCTGCACTTAAAAAAAGTAAGGCTTTAAAAAATGCATGATTTGTTAAATGATACATACTAACATTATAACCGGAAATTCCACATGCAAAGATCATATAACCTAATTGACTACATGTTGAATAAGCAATAACTTTTTTTAAATCATTTTGTACTAATCCAATGGTAGCAGCATAAAAAGTTGTTATTGCACCTACGATTGTAACGATTGTTAATGCAAGTGGAGCATATTCAAATATAAAAGAACTGCGACAAATAACAAAAACACCGGCTGTAACCATAGTAGCTGCATGTATTAATGCGGATACAGGTGTAGGTCCTTCCATAGCATCTGGTAACCAAATATGTAAACCTACTTGTGCAGATTTACCAACAGCACCTATAAAAATAAAAATACAAATTAAATTCAAAATATTTAAATCGCAATTGAAAATATTAATGGTATTATTAATAAAATAAGGAGCTAAAGCAAATATTGTTGAATAATCAACTGTTTTAAAAATATAAAATATAGTAACAATTGCAAAAATAATGCTAATATCACCTATACGATTAACTAACATTGCTTTTATTGCAGCTTTATTAGCTTGAATACGTGTATACCAAAAATTAATTAGTAAGTAAGAACAAAGACCGACACCTTCCCATCCTACAAACATTTGAATATAATTATTTGCAGTAACTAATATAAGCATAAAGAAGGTGAATAATGATAAATAAGCTATAAAGCGATTAAAATGTGGATCATGTTCCATATAACTTAAAGAATAAATATGAACTACTGTTGAAATTGTTAAAACGACTACTAACATTGTAGCAGTTAAACTATCAAAAATAAAATCCCAATATAATTTAAAAGAACCTGCTATAATCCAAGGACTTAAAGTAATATAACATGGACTTGAGCATAAACATACTTCATAAAAAATAATGTAAGCAAAACAACAAGCAAGAACAATTAAACTAATTGCAATTTTTGTTGAACCTTTTTTAGTTAATAAATTCCCAAAAAATCCGGTAATAAATGCTGATAAAAATGGTAAAAATATAATAAGTAAATACATTTTAAATTTATTATTTATAGATTTTATTATATACAAAATCTATATAATTAAAAAATTATCTGTAAGATAAAAATTTAATAACAGATTTTTTTTTTTTTTTAATTGCAATTTTTTTTTTTTTACAACCATTATATGGAATGGGAGTTAAATCATAAATTTTTGAAATTTGAATAGAATGTAATTTATAAAGTTTTAAAAACGTTTTTAGTTTCGTATTTAAGGGTTTTGCATAAATATTAATTAATATGTTTGGATAATTATTTAAAATTTGTTGTAAATTTTGAATATTATTTTCAGCAAACATTTTATAAGCATATAAAGTTTGTTTGGATTTTCCTTTAAATCCAAATGCTGATAAAGTTTTCGTTGAAATTTGTGTTGGTGTTACTGTTGTGATAAACATATTATTTAATGTTGTTTTAATGTATAATTTGATGACTAGTAACTGTTTTTGTTGAAAATTAGTAATTGTTGTTGATGTACAATTTAAGGGAAATTGATATAATTTACAATTTTGTAAATTTTTGAAGTATTTCTTAGTTAATAATTTAGATGTTTGAGTTAGATTTGTATTTAATTGTTGGTTATACATTTTAGATTGTATAGAAATTATTAAATGTATAATAAGATTTAAATTTAGGAGAATATTCAATTGGTGTTTTTTTTATACATTTTGTAATATCATCATAAGTTACTTCATAAAAACCCATTAAAGGAAAATCTTTACGTAATGGGTGACCGATAAAACCATAATCTGTTAAAATACGACGAAGATCTGTGTTATGAGTAAAATATATTCCAAAGAAATCATAAATTTCACGTTCCCACCAATTAGCACCTTTGAATAAAGTTGTAATGGTTTCAATTGAATCTAATTCTTTTAAATAAGTTTTAATTTTTATACGTGAATTATAAACTAAACTTAATAAAGTATAAACAATTTCAAAACGAAATTGTTTCATTGGATAATCAATTGCACACATATCTGCCATTGTTTGATATTGACTATTTGTATATTTTTTCAAAAAATTAATAACAAGAGTATTATAGTTTTTATTAATGATAAAAGTTAATTCTCTATTAGTATAAATAGAGGCTTGAATATAATTTGGAAGCATGTTTAAAATCGATTTACTAAAATTAATATAAAGACGGATGGTATTATTATATATTTGTTTTGACATTATTAGACAATTTAATTGTCAAATTTATACTTGACGGAATGTTTTTGGTTAAAAATTTTAAAATATGAAATAATTGAAAATAGGTTGAATAATTGTATATTATAAATTTATATTGACTAGAATAAACACGTGTTTCAAATGTTTCAATTGATTTTTTATAAACATGTGGTGAACGTAATATTGAAAAGCGATGATATTGAGTTGGAAAATTATATTGTTGGATATTAAATTGATTTTTATTAAAAATCCTTTGAATTTTTATTTGATAATTTTGAAAAATTATTTTGTTACCACTTGTTAATTTTAATGTTAAAAGTATCGGATACTGATATTGTTTGATCATTGAAAATTTATTTATAAACATAAACTGAGTGCAAGTTTATGTGCAAGTATAAAGATAGGTGATGGATTAATAAATAAATAAATTAATAATATACTTGTTAAACTAATGACAAATGCAGTAGTTTTACTTAAATTATGAGTTAAAATTAAAAAATTATTAGTTTTTTCAAAATAAATAATTTTTAAAAATCGAATATAATAAAATAAACAAATAATACTTAAAAGAATACCAATACAAGCCAATAAAATAAAATTATTTTCAATACAAACAAAAAAAGAATAAAATTTAGCTAAAAATCCGGCCATTGGTGGTACACCTGCCATTGAGAACATTGTAATAATAAAACTTAAACCTAAAGTTTTATTGTATGAATATAAATATGATAAATCAGATAAATATTTAATTTTATTATTTAAATAACTATAAATACTCCAAATATTTAAAATAGATAAAAGATAAATAATTAAATAAACAAAAGCACTTTGAATTCCTTCAATAGTTCCAGTTGTAATACCGAGAATAATATATCCAATATGTGTCATAGAACTAAAAATTAAAAAACGTTTAATTTTATATTGTTTAAAAGTATTAAATGTTGCAATTATTAATGAAAGTAAAATATTTATTGTAAGTAATATTTGCCAAATATTAATAAAATTAAAAAAAACAACATTTAAAATTTTAATAAAAATTAATAATAAAGAGAATTTAGGTACTGAATTAAAAAATAATGTAATAATGCTTGGGGTACCTTCATACACATCTGGAGCCCAAATATGAAATGGTGCAATAGTTAATTTAAAAAGTAAACTTGTATAAATTAAAATAAAACTAAATATAATTAATTTATTTGATGTAGTTGTTAATAAAAAAATAGATAATTCTTTTAAATTTGTTAATCCAGTCATTCCATAAAGTAAAGCAATACCTAATAATAATAAACCAGATATAATTGAGCCTAATATAAAATATTTTAAACCTGCTTCAGAAGAATAAATGTTATTTTTTTTTAAAGCGGTTATAGTATAAAAACATAAACTCTGTAATTCTATAATGATATAATAATGTAATAAATCATTTGTATTAAGTAATAAGCAAATACTTAAAATTGATATTAAAATTAATATTAAATATTCGTAATTATTTATTTGATTATTTTTTAAATAAGAATTAAATGTTAATAAACAAAGAATTGTAATACCAAAAATAAATATTTTACCTATTTGTGTATAATAACTAATGATAAATTGACCATTAAATAATATTTGAAAATTGGTTAAGTTTTGAGAATATAAAATAATTAAGATAAATGACGTGAAGATAATTAAATTAGTAATGATAGTAGTAATTATAGGAGTATTATATTTTTTATTATTTAATAATGTATATTTTGTTGATATAAATATACTATATATTAATATAATAATTATAGAAAAAATTAAAAAAATTTCAGGAATTAAAAATAATAAATCAAGAGAAATAAAAGTTGTAAGCATAATTATTTTATTAAATAATAATTTTTCTTTATTATTAAGCGATAAAAAAAAAAAAATAATTTATACTTTTGCAAAAGTATTTAAGCACTTAAAATTATTTTCAATAGGTGTATTATTGATATAGATTGTATATTTACATATATATAAATAAATAAGAAATGGCAAATTTTATTAAATTAAATAAATCCTTTTTGGATTTGAATAAATATATAAATTATACATATATTGAAGTTTTGCTCTCACTTAATATAAGAATTCCTCATTTATGTTATCATAATCAATTACCTGTTTCTGGAAATTGTAGATTATGTTTAGGAATTATTGGAGCAGACCGTAAACCTGCTCCTTTATGTGCTACAAGTGTACGACCAAATGATATTGTAGATTATAATAGTACACGTGTACGTCGTTTACGTCAAGATGTTTTAGAATTTTTATTAATTAATCATCCAATGGATTGTCCAGCTTGTGACCAAGGTGGCGAATGTGATTTACAAGATTATAGTTATAATTTTGGCAGTGATCGTTCACGTCATACTTTTAGTTATAAAAAAACAATTTTAAATAAAGATCGAGGTGCAATTGTAAAAACAGTGATGAATCGTTGTATTAATTGTACTCGTTGTACACGTTTTTTTGCTGAAGTTGTAGGTACTACTTTAGTTGGAATTATTGGTCGTGGTATTAATTCGGAAATAAGTTCTTATGTAGATATGAAATTTAGTGACTGTGAATTTTCTGGAAATGTTATTGATTTGTGTCCAGTAGGTGCTTTAACTTCACAATCAAATGCATTTGCATTTAGACCTTGGAATTTAAAACGTTTTAATTCTTTTGATATTTTAGATAGTTTAGGTTCAAATATTGTAGTTCATTCTTATGGTTCAACAATTGTTAAAATAACTCCTGGAATTAATTATGATTTAAATTTAAATTGGATTTCAGATAAAGCACGCTATATGTTTGATGGTTTATATAAACAACGTATTTTAAAACCTTTATATGTTAACAAATTAAATCAATTTGTTACATTAACTTGGTCTGAAGTTTTTTATATTTTAAAAAAAGAAGTTTTACAAAAAAATCATAAGATTAATATTGGTTGTTATTTTGGTGAATTATTAAATAATGAAACAATTTTTACAGCTTCTAAATTTATGGATGTTATAGGTAATTCAAATAAATATAGTTTTCAAGATTCATTATTTATTAATAATGATTTTGTTCAAAATTTTACAATGAATTCTCATGTTACTACATTTAGTAATACTGATATGTGTTTTATTTTTGGTGCAAATTTAAAGACTGAATCGCCTTTATTAAATATACGTTTACGAAAACAATATTTAGCTACTGCTCTTTCAATTTTAACTTTTGGAATACATAGTTCAGTTTTATATCCAACATATTTTTTTGGATTTAAAATGAAAACATTAATAAAATTTATTGAAGGATCAAATAATTTTTGTAAATATTTATGTGTAAAAAAAAATCCAATTTTTTTATTTAATGTTAATTTATTCAAAACAGAAACATTATATAATTTTATTACAATGTTTCAAAATACTTTAATAACAAATAATAGTAATATTACAAAACAAAATTTTAATTTCTTTCATTCGAATATTGAATTTTATAATCAATTATATTTAAATTTAAATGTTAAATATAAAACTCAAAATTTAACAAATTTAAATTGTTTATATTTATTAAATGTTGATAAAAATTTTGAATCGATTTTAATGCAATATGGTAAATTAACTAAAGATATTTTTACAATTTATCAGGGTCATCATTATAATAATTATTTAAATTTTGCTCAATTGATTTTACCATCAAAACCTGCAATTCAAGAAGAAGGTTCCTTTATTAATGCAAATAGTGATGTTTTACATATAACTGATGTTTTACATGATGATAATATTTTTGTAAAAGATAATCTTTTAATTTTATATAGTGTTTTTAGTACATTATTTCCTACATTGAAAGATAATTTAAAATTAATTTTAGCAAATAAAAATTTAATTAATTTAAATCCGGCTTTAAATTCAAAAAAACTTTCAGATTTAATTTTTAATTATACAGTAATTAAATTAAAAAATAATATTTTAAAAAATTATACATTAAATACTACTTTATACAAATTTTATGCTAATGATAATATTAGTTTGGCTTCACAACTTATGTCAAGTTGTAATAAAACATTAGTTAAACGTTTTAATTATTAAAAAAATGATGATAAAAACTTTATACTTAATTCTTGAATATTTATTGATTATTTTACCTGTTCTTATAGGTGTTGCTTATATGACATTAGTTGAACGTGAAATTTTGGGTAGCATTCAACGTCGTAAAGGTCCAAATGTAGTTGGTCCTTCTGGTATTTTACAACCTTTAGCAGATGGATTAAAATTAATGCTCAAAGAAATAATTTTACCAACAAATGTTAATACATTTTTATTTATTTTAGCTCCAGTTATTACTTTTACAGGAACTATGCTTTATTGGGCTATTTTACCATTATCTAAAGGAGTCACATATACAGATTTTAATGTAGGTGTTTTGTTTTTTTATGCAATTTCATCTTTAGCTATTTATGGAATTATTTTAGCTGGTTGGGCAAGTAATACTAAATATCCTTTTATGGGATCTATTAGATCAACAGCTCAAATGGTGTCTTATGAATTATCTATTGGTACTGTTTTTGCAGTTATATTTTTATGTACAGGTTCATTAAATTTTACAAAAATTGTTTTAGCACAACAATATATTTGGTTTTGTATTCCATTATTTCCATTATTTATTATTTTTTTAATTGCTTTACTTGCAGAATGTAATCGTCATCCATTTGATTTACCAGAAGCAGAAGGTGAATTGGTTTCAGGTTTTAATACTGAATATTCTGCTATGGGTTTTGCATTATTTTTTATAGGTGAATATGGTAATATTATTGTTATGAGTACATTAATTAGTATTTTATTTTGTGGAGGTTGGTTACCTTTATTTGGTTTGACTTGTATTCCAGGTATTATTTGGTTGTGTTTAAAGATTTGTTTTTTTATTTCGTTTTATGTTGTTGTACGAGGTGCCTATGTACGTTTTCGTTATGATCAATTAATGCGTATTGGTTGGAAATCTTTGTTGCCTTTATGTTTTGGCTGGTTTATATTTATATCTGGTCTTTTATTAACTTGTAATATTTTACCTAATATTTTATGTTTTTAATAAAATATATTTTTGTATCAGTAATTATTTTTTTAATTAGTTTTTTTGGATTAATTTATAATAAAAAAAGTATTTTAATTATTTTGATTGCTATTGAATTAGTATTATTATCTGTAAATATTTTATTTATTGTATTTTCAATTTATTTAGATGATATTATTGGACAAATATTTACGTTATTTATATTAACAATAGCTGCAGTTGAAACTTCTATTGGATTATCACTTTTATTAGTTTCGTATCGTGTACGTGGAAATATTTTAATTGATAATTTTAATTTATTATATTTTTAGATAAATTTATTTATCTAAAATGTTTCGATAACTCAAATGGTTAGAGTGAAGGTCTGAAAAACCTTATGTAGTGGTTCAATTCCATTTCGAGACAAAAATTAATTTATCTTTTTAGTCTACTGGTTAGGACATTACCCTTTCACGGTAATGAAGCAAGTTCGATTCTTGCAAGAGATGGTTTTTTAATATGAAATTTTTAAATTTACGAAAAAAATTTATTACAAAATTTATTATTGATGGCAAAAAATATAATTCATTTTATATATTAAATAATATTTTTCAATTTTTAAATATAAAAAATAAACATAATTATCAAATTTTTAATATATTTTTTTTAATTATTGAACCACTTTTTTATATTGAAAAAATTGTATCAATGTCACAGTTAATTCAGTATGTTTTATTCTTGCCAAGAAAAAAAAAAATACGTACAATTTTAAATTTATTAGGTGAAACAAGTAAAAAAATAACACCTACAAAATTTCAAACATTAAGTCAAATTTTAAGTGGTGAAATTTATAACTCATTATTTAAAACAAGTTTTATTTATGCTACTTATAAATTACAAAATGAAAATTTTTTAAAATTAAAAAATAATTCTCATTATAGATGGTTTTAATTTTTTAACTTAAGAGTATAATTTAATGGTAAAATATTGATCTCCAAAATCAACATTAAGGGTTCAATTCCCTTTTCTCTTGATTTAATAAAAATGGCAACCTTAACTCAAGTCATTACATTTCGATTAAACCCACAAACCTTTGCAAAAAAAAAAATTTCTGCACTTTGTCAAAATCCTCAGAAAAAAGGAATTTGTTTAAATATTTTAATACGAAATCCAAAAAAACCTAATTCAGCACGTCGAAAAGTTGCTAAAGTGAAATTACGTAATAATTATATTATTACAAGTTATATTCCAGGTATAGGTCATAATTTACAGGAACATTCAATTGTTCTAGTTCAAGGTGGTAAACGAAAAGATTTACCCGGTGTTCATTATAAAATTATACGTGGGGTTTATGATTGTTCTGGTGTTTTGACACAAAAAAATTCACGTTCAAAATATGGAATGAAAAAAAAAAGTCTTTAATAGTTCAAAGGTGGAACGCATGACTGTTAATCATGAAGTTATAGGTTCGAGTCCTATTTAAAGAGTTTTTTCAATTATAATAACAAAGAATGTAAAACTCGCGCTCTTTTTTGAAAATCGAATGTTAAAATTCTTATATTAATTAAAAATATCATTTTAATGAGAATCATAGTTAAATTATAATTGAAAATTTTGTTTATTTGGTGGAATTTGGTAGACACGATAGACTTAAAATCTATTTCATTTAATGAGTACAAGTTCAAGTCTTGTAATAAACAAAAAAAGTATTAAAAAGGTTTATAATTCAATTGGTTAGAATGTGCTGCTCATAACTGTGAAGTTATAGGTTCGAGTCCTATTAAACCTAAAATTTAGTTGGAATAATAGTTTTAATGGTTAAAATACTAGATTGTCATTCTAGAAGATACAGGTTCGAATCCTGTTTATTTCGTTTCGATATTAAAATATAAAAATGTTTTTTAATGATTTATATGCGTTATTTGTATTTTTTATTTGTGCAATTGTTATTTCTTATGTTGCATTTTTAATTTCTTATATATTTGGTGTACGAGCAGATGATTCGAATAAATTAGCTTCATATGAATGTGGATTTACTCCTTTTGATGATGCTCGCAATACATTTGAAATTCATTTCTATTTAGTTGCTATTTTATTTTTAATGTTTGATTTAGAAATTTCATTTTTGTTTCCATGGGCTGTTTCGTTATCCACATTATCTTTTGTTGGTTACTTTGCTATGGTTATTTTTTTTATTCTTTTAACATTAGGATTTATTTACGAATATAAAAAAGGTGCATTAGAATGGGAATAAAAATAAATTTTAGATGAGATAGTTAAATTGGTATAACAGTAGAATCATAATCTATTATCCATAGGTTCGAATCCTATTCTCATTAAAAAAGATATTTCAGAATGTAACGTCAATGGTTAACGTCTTTGTCTTGGGCACAAATGTAGTATGTTCGATTCATACCTTTCTGATTTTAGTTTAATAATAATGTCTAATTTTTTTTTTAATTTTTTTGCAAGTATTCTTATAATTTCTGTTTTTATGACCATATCGGTCAATAATGCTGTTTATGCAGTATTATTTTTAATTTTAGCTTTTTTTAGTACTATGTGTATTTTATTTTTATTAAATATTGATTATTTAGCATTATTATTTATTTTAATTTATGTTGGTGCAATTACAATTTTATTTCTTTTTGTAGTGATGATGCTTAAAATAAAAATAAATGATAAAAATACAACAAAATTTCTTTCATTTATTAATATTATTATAAGTTGTTTAATAATTTATAACGTACTTTGTAATGTTCAAATTTTAAATATATTTTTACCAACAACAACAACAGCACTTGAAACATTAACATATCAAAATTGGTTTTCGAAACTTTATTATGTTGATAATATAAAAATGTTAGGTCAAGTATTATTTACGACTTATTATTTTTATTTTATATTAGCTGGATTTGTATTATTAGTAGGTATGATCAGTGCTATTCTTTTAAGTAAAGAATCAAATCGAACAATACGTCGTTATCAATTAGTTTATCAACAATTATCTCGTGAAGTTTCAAATGCTGTATTTTTAGTTCATTAAATTTTATTTTTTTTTTATAAAAAATAAAATTAATTAGATAATAGTGAGAAAATTTTTATGATTTATAATGAAATATCTATTTTATTAGATATTTAAATAATTAAGAGTTTGATCCTAGCTCCGAATGAATGCTAGTAGTATGCTTGAACACATGCTAGTTAATATTAAATTTTTGATAATTAGTTATAATTTTTAGAAATTTAATATAGCGTAAAGGTGAGGAAAAAATTATACTCTCTAGAAATGGCTGTAAAAATTTAATTTAATCAGTAATAATTAATAAAGGAAAATAGAGAAAATTTATTTTCTGTTTTTGGATGTATAATTTTTTAAGATTAAATAGTTGGTGAGGTAAAAGCTTACCAAGTTTTAGATCTTTAGTTGATTTGTGAGAATGACCAACCACATCGAGATTGAAAGAAAGCTCGAACTTAAATTAAGGCAGCAGTGGGGAATATTGGACAATGAACGAAAGTTTGATCCAGCAATACTACATAAGTGATGAAGGCTTTATCGCTGTAAAACTTAGAATTTAATAAAATAATGATTATTAAAAGATTAGTTCTGACAAACTCTGTGCCAGCAGTCGCGGTAATACAGAGGGAACAAGCATTATTCGTCTTTACTGGGCGTAAAGTGTCTTAAGGTGATTTTTATTAATTAAATATTAAATATTAAAGCTTAACTTTAATATATATTTAATATTGAAAAATTTGAGTATCAAAGATGATTATAGAATTTTTAATGTAGGGGTAAAATCCGTTGATATTAGAAAGAATACCTTTTGGTGGAGACAATAATCAAGTTGATTACTGACATTGATAGACGAAAGCATGGGTAGCAAACAGGATTTGGTACCCTGGTAGTCCATGCTGTAAACAATAAATATTAAATATTTGATCTGGTTAAACATATAATTTTATATGGGAAGAAAATCATTTTAGATTTTAACATCAAATATTAAAAGTTAACACGTTAAATATTTCGCCTGGGGAGTAAAACCGCAAGGTTGAAACTCAAAGGAATTGACGGGAGCTTATACTTACGGTGGAGCATGTGGTTTAATCCGATAGTCCGCGTGGAATCTTACCAATTTTTGACAGTTATTTAGTTTTGATTAAATAAACAGGTGTTGCATGGTCGTTGTCAGCTTATGTTTTGAAATTTTATAAGTATAACCCTTAATTTAATTTACTAATATTTAGAAAAATTTTTAAACTAAAAATTACTAAGTAAGTACTATTAAATTAGAAATATAAAAGTTTTTTTATATTTTATGAGGATGAAAATAGATCGTTATGACCCTTATAAATTGGGCTACACATGTGCTACAATATTTTATACAAAAAGTTGCAATTATGAGAATAAGAGCAAATCTTATAAAATAAAATTAAATACGGATTATAGATTGAAACTTATCTATATGAAGTTGGAATCGTAAGTAATCGTAAATTAGTATGTTACGGTGAATCATAGTACTTGAGCTCTGTACACACCGCCCGTCACATTAAAGAAGTAATTTTCGATTGAAATTTTGATTTATTTTTAAATATTCTAAATATAATTTTTATTTAGTTATTTTTCTATAAATTTTAATTAAATTATAAATTATAATTTTAATGAAGTCGTAACAAGGTAACCGTATGGGAACATGCGGTTGGAATTTATTAGAATTCATTTTTTTTATATTTTATGAATAAGTTAATTATATAAAAATTGTTTCAAAGTGTATGGTTACTAGCAAGTTTCATGAATTTGTTATTTAGGTTCAATTCCTAACTTTGAAAATTTTTTATAAATATATATATAAGCATTAGATGGATACCTTGATATTTATTAATTTATATGGACGTTATTTATTTACGAAAATATTTATTGAATTTTATATTATGAAATAAATGTTTCCAATGAGAAAACTTTTTCTGAATGAAATTAAGTTAAAAATTAGTGAATTGAAACATCTTAGTAACTAAGTAAAAAAATCAAACGAGAGTCTGTGAGTAGTGGCGAACGAAAATGGATAAGGGTTTAAATTAAACAATTATTAAAATTTATAAATTAACATAGATGGTTTATAATTCCAGTATAAGTTTAATTTTGTTTAATTTTAGAGTAAAACGAAATAGGTGTAATTTTGTTTGAAGATAAGGGAACCATCCTTTAAGCCTAAATAAAATAAATAATCGATAGTGAACAAGTACTGTGAAGGAAAGGTGAAATAGAATTTACGAAATTGAAATAGAACTTGAAATCTAATGCTTTTAGCAATTGGAGCTTTAATTGAAAAGTGACAATGTACCTTTTGTATAATGGACCAGTAAGTTTATTTATATAGCAAGTTTAAATTGTTAAATGGAAACGTAGTGAAAGCGAATTTGAAAAGAATTATTTTTAGTTATATAAATAAGACCCGAAACCAAGTGATCTAATTATGAACAAGTTGAAAAAATATTAAATTATTTTTGAGGACTGAACCCGTGTCTGTTGCATAAGATTGGGATGATTTGTGATTAGGGGTGAAAGGCTAATCAAACTTGGAGATAGCTGGTTTTCTGTGAAATCTATTTACGTAAAGTATTAAAATTATTTTTTTGGGGTAGAGATATCGATAAAAGAGGGTTGCCTATAAAGCTTTACTAATTTTAAGGAAACTTCGAATACGAAAAAATATTTTAATAAACGGACTTATAATGCTAAGGTTGTAAGTCGAGAGGGAAACAGCCCAGATTGTTTATTAAGGTCTTTAAATTTTTTCTTATAAAAAATAAGATATTAAATGAATATAACTAAGAGTTAGGTTCAGAAGCAGCCATTCTTTAAAGAAAGCGTAAAAGCTCATTAGTTTAATTTAGTATTTTTTACGATGTATAGAGATTTAAAAGAAAAATACCGAAATAGCAAATTAAATTTTATTTTAAAAATTTAATAGTAACAGAACGTTCTGTATGCAAAAAGATAAATTGAAAAATTTATTAATGTATCAGAAGTGATAATACTGGTATGAGTAATATAAATAATATTAAATAGGTAATTAAATATTATCGTCGAAAATTTAAGGTTTTTAATTTATAATTGTTAAACAAAATTAAGTAATACGGTTTCTAAAAATTTAAGTGAAAACTTAGTTTGATGAATATTATATTCAGAAACTTTTAAATTTATAGTTAATACAAAATTATATTTAAAATTCAAAATATCTGGATTAGAAAACCGTACTTAAAACCAACAATGGTAAATGGGTAGAGTATACTAAGACGAAAAAGTGAATCATAGTGAAGGAACTCGGCAAATTAACCTTGTAACTTCGGAATAAAAGGTTTTTATTAAGTGTATTTTAATTAATAAAAAAATAGAAAAGGGGGTAGCGACTGTTTAATAAAAACACAGGACTTTGCAAAATTGTAAAATGATGTATAAGGTCTGACACCTGCCAGGAACTGTGTAGTTAAAATTGGAGAGAATTTATTTTCAATCTAAGCAGCAGTAATCGGCGGCCATAACTCTGATGGTCCTAAGGTAGCGAAATTCCTTGTCAACTAATTATTGACGTGCATGAATGGTGTAACGACTTCCCCACTGTCTCCACTATGAGCTTTGTGAAATTGAAATATTTGTGAAGATGCGAATTATATATGGTTAGACGGAGAGACCCCGTGCACCTTTACTACATTTTTTAATTGATTATTTTTATAAAAGTGTGTAGCATAAGTGGGAGTTTAAATTCAGTTTTAAATAATAATGAAATACCACTCGTTTTATAATTAATAGCTAATTTATTAAAAAATAATAAAGACATATTAAAGATTGGTAGTTTAACTGGGGTGGTTTTCTCCAAAAAAGTAACGGAGAAATATAAAGGTAAATTAATAGTTATTGTTGTGATAATTATTTATGTGTAATGGCTTAAATTTGCTTGACTGTAAGATTGACAAATCAAACAGAAACGAAAGTTGATCATAGTGACCCGGTAATTCTTTATGGAAAGGTTATCGATCAATGGATAAAAGGTACGCCGGGGATAACAGGCTTATAATTCTCTAGAGTTCATATCGACGGAATTGTTTGGCACCTCGATGTCGGCTCATCACATCCTAGAGCTGAAGAAGGTTCTAAGGGTTTGGCTGTTCGCCAATTAAAGTGGTACGTGAGCTGGGTTTAAAACGTCGTGAGACAGTTTTGTCCCTATCTGCCATATACAAACGAAAAAATTAAATTAATAATTCTAGTACGAGAGGACCGAATTAGATTGATCAATGGTATATAAATTATTTCTTTTTGAAGTATTGTTTAGTAGCTAAATCAATAAAAGATAAATACTGAATAAATATAAGTATGAAACTTTATTTAACTTTTTTCGAAAAAAAAAGTAATAGAACATTACTTAAATAGGCTTAATGTGTAAATTTTTGCTAATAAGTACTAATTTTTTGTTAAATTTATAAAAAATAAGATTTCGTAGCTCAGTTGGTCTAAAGCGTTGGACTGTAAATCCAAAATGGTTATTCCATGTCAACAGTTCGAATCTGTTCGAAATCAAATTAAGAAAAAATAAGTGAGTGTATAGCTTAATAGGATAAAGCTATCGACTTTTAATCGATTGAGTCAGGGTTCAATTCCTTGTGCACTTATTCTAAATGAAGTTAATACTACAATATAGTTTATATAATATTTAATTTTTTAGCTGTATGTGCATTAGAGTGAGTATTTTGACCATGACTTGGTAATTTTGTTTTTAAACGTACTCCATGATAAGTATTTAACAAAATTTTTTGTTTTTTATTATTTTCAAATTGATAATGTAAATCATTATTGATTAAATAATATTTTGTTAAAAACATATTAAATGATTTTAAATTTGTTGGTGTTAAATTTTTAATTTTCATTGATGGATTATATCCCAATGAATGTAAAATATATTTTGCTTGCATAGTATTAATTCCATAAATTTTATTTAATATAAATAAAAGTGATTTATTTTTAAAATTAAAAATATTGTTATTAATATACATTTTATTTATCTCTTACTTTATATAAGATAATTTTATATATTATTACTAATATGTTACAAAATCAAAATTTAAAAAAAATTAAAATAGGTTTAAATAAAAAAAGTGGTCATAATTCTCAAGGTAAAATTACTGTCTATCATCATGGAGGTGGAAATAAAATTTGTTACAGAAATATTGATTTTTATTATCAACATAAATTTGGTAAAATTGTTTCAATTCAATATGATCCTAATCGATCAAGTTATATTGCATTAGCGTATAATTTGGAAACAAAACAATATTTTTATCGTTTAGCAACGCAAACTAGTAAAATAGGTGATATTATTCGAACTTATAATCGAGATGATTTATTAAAAATACATGAAATCAAAGTTGGTTTTTCGATGCCATTATATAATATTCCATTAAATGTTCCAATACATAGTATTGAATTATATCCAGGACATGGTGCATCATTAGTTCGAAGTGCTGGCAATTTTGCATATATTTTAAAGAAAGATACCTTTATAACAGGTTTCGCATATGTTAAATTAAATAATAAACGAATAAAAAAAATACCGTTATTATGTTTAGCAACAATAGGTCGCTTATCAAATATGTATCATGATTTAAACAATTATACAAAAGCTGGTACAATTCGTAATTTAAATTTTCGTCCCACAGTTCGTGGTGTAGCAATGAATCCAATAGATCATCCACATGGTGGAGGTGAAGGTAAAACTTCTGGAGGTAGAATATCAGTGACTCCATGGGGTTTCATTACTAAAGGTAGAAAAACTGTTAAAATTAAACAACATGAATAATAAAAAAAAATTTGACTTAAAGTTATACTTGGATATTTTACATAATAAAAAAAATTTAAAAACAGTTAAACGTAATGGTTTTATTTTACCAGAATATATTGATAAGATTATTTATGTCTATAATGGTATTACGTTTAAAAAAATTAAAATCACAGATAATATGGTAGGTACTAAATTTGGACAATATTGTCCATCTCGCAAAATAGTTATACATAAGAAAAAAAATAGTAAATGAGTCAGCGTATTAGTCCATTATTATTTAATACTTATTTATATACAAATTCAAAATGGTTTACTCAAAAAAATTTAAAATTTTCGTTAAATGAAGATTTACAAATACGCGATATTGTTCATATTATTTTTAAACAATCAATTATATCACAATATTTATTTTTAGATCGTGTCGTTATTTATAAATATAGTTCTAAAATCCGATTATATATTTATTTTATTTGCAATTTTACAAATTTAAAACAAAATTTAATTAAAAATAATATAACAACTCCTACATATTTATCAACTTATTTATATTATAAATATTTTGAATTATTACAAATTAAAAAAATTGAATTAATTAAATTATTACGACCGGTGATTAATTCGAATTTAACAATTTATGTTAATTATAAAAATTTAAATTCGATGTTTAATAAAATACAGAACTTAACTCAATCTACAACTTTTAATTCTAATTTAATCAAAGTATCTCGAACAACTAATTCAAAATATTTAAATATTACATATTTTAAAAGTTTACGTTATCTTTTATATGTACTTTGTTATCCTCAATTTACAATTTTAAATATTTCAGCTCAAAATTTAGCTAATTTAATATTTTATGAATTAGATAAATTAGATAATACTGTTAAAAATTATAATTTTTTGTTTTATACATTTTTTAATATTTTACGTGATCAATTAACTATATATTTAAAAGATGATTCATGTAAATTAAGTGGTATTCGTATTCAAATTAAAGGACGATATTTTTTAACAAAACGTAAAAAAATTTTTATTTTTAATATGGGACATTTAAACTTAAATCAATTAAAAATTTATAAAGATTATTATAGTTTAAATTTAATAAAAAGTACTGGAGCTAGTACAATTAAAATTTGGCTTAGCTATAAAAAATAAAATTTATGCTTTTAAAACCTCGTCGAACTAAACAATATAAAATACATAAAAATAGATTACATGGTTTAAATTATAATTCTAAAATTTTAACAAAAGGAGTTTATGGTTTAAAAGCACTTGATTATACACGTTTAACTTCTAAACAAATTGAAACCAGTTTTATTGCAATCAATCGTATTATTAATAAACAAGCTCGTGTGTATATTAATGTTTTCCCTGATATATCAGTAACAACAAAAAATATAGATTCACGTATGGGAAAAGGAAAAGGTGATATTAAATTTTGGATTTGTGCAATTAAACCAGGAAAAATTTTATTTGAAGTTAGTGATATTGATGCAACAATTGCCTATGCTGCTTTACAATATGGTGCTTCAAAACTACGAATTCGAACAAAAATCATTCAATTAAAAAAATTTCAATAATTATTAAAATGTTAAAACGTCGACAATTAAAAAGTTTTACTTTAAATTTTGGTCCACAACACCCAGCAACACATGGTGTTTTAAGATTGATTGTAGAATTAAGAGGTGAAATTGTTCAAAATGCTGATCCACATATTGGTTTTTTACATCGTGGTACAGAAAAATTAATTGAAAATAAAACATATTTACAAGCATTACCTTATTTTGATCGTTTAGATTATATTTCAATGATTGAAAATGAACATTGCTATGTTTTAGCAGTTGAAAAATTATTAAAATGTAATGTTCCATTACGTGCTCAATATATTCGTGTTATTTTTGCTGAAATTACTCGAATTTTAAATCATTTAATAGGTTTGGGATCACATGCTTTAGATATTGGATCTACTACTGTTATTATTTGGTTATTTGAAGAACGTGAAAAATTACTTGAATTTTATGAACGAGTTACAGGTGCTAGAATGCATGCTAATTATTTTCGTCCAGGAGGTGTTCGTCAAGATATTCCAGTAGGTTTTTTAAATGATTTATATATTTTTTGTACTGAATTTAATGAACGTTTAAATGATATGGAAGAATTATTAACTAATAATAGAATTTGGCGTGAACGTCTTGTTGATATAGGTGTTATTACAAAACAAGATGCATTAGATTTAAATTTAACAGGTGTTTTATTACGTTCAACTGGTGTGAAATGGGATTTACGTAAAACATTTCCATATGATGCTTATTCAAAAGTTGATTTTGATATTCCTGTCGGTACGAATGGTGATTGTTTTGATCGTTATATTATTCGTATTGAAGAAATGCGTCAAAGTGTCAGAATTATAAATCAATGTATTAATCAAATTTCAGAAGGGCCTATTAAAACTGATAATTATAAAATTAGTATTCCATCAAAAATACAAATTAAACAATCTATGGAATCTTTAATAGATCATTTTAAAATTTTTAGTGAAGGTTTTAAAGTAGATGCGAATGAAGTATATTGTTCCATTGAAGCTCCAAAAGGTGAATTTGGTATTTATTTAGTTTCTGATGGTTCAAATAAACCTTATCGTTGTCATTTAAAATCATCTGGATTTATTCATTTACAAAGTGTAGATTATTTAACGCGAGGTCATTTAATAGCAGATGTTACAACTGTTATTGGTAGTTTGGATATTGTTTTTGGTGATATTGATCGATAATATTAAATTAAAACAATTACGTCATTTTTTAAATTTAAATAAACTTTCTGTTTATGAACAATATAATTATGTTATTATTTGTTCTAATTTACATTTAACATCTGATTTTAAACAATTTTTAGTTCAATACCCACAAGTACAAATACAATTTTTTAAAAAATCAAAAAAAAATTCTTCTTTTACTTTACTTTTACCTTATTTAACAAGTTCATTAACAATATTTGGATTTAATGAAAATGATATTTTTTTTAAACTAGGAACATATGTTTCTAAAAATATTTTATTTATTAAACTTAATAATTCAATTTATTCAATAAATCAATTTAATAAAAATTCACAGAATTATATTCAATTTGAACAAACATTTAATTCAATTTATTTGAATTTAGTTCAAATTTTTTATTCGTTTTCATCATTATATAAATAAAAATGTATATTATTTTATTAACACTTATTTTACTTCCTTTATTAACAGCATTCTTTTTATTTTTTGTGAACAATAATAATAATAAATTAATTCGTACAATTTCTCTTTATAGTACAACTATTACTTTTTTTATTTCTATTTTTTTATTATTTTTATTTAATAAATCAACAATTTATTTTCAAGGTTTATATGAATGTAAATGGCTTAATTTTTTTAATATTAATTTTATAATTGGAATTGATGGAATTTCATTATTTTTTATTTTATTAACAACATTTTTATTTCCATTATGTATTTTATCAAGTTTTAATTATATTAAATTTAATTTCAAATTTTTTTATATAAACTTTTTATTTATGGAATCTATTTTAATTTTGGTATTTTCTTGTTTAGATATCATTTTTTTTTATGTATTTTTTGAAAGTGTTTTGATTCCAATGTATTTGATTTTAGGATTTTTTGGTTCTCGTGAACGTAAAATTTATGCATCTTATATGTTTTTTGTTTATACATTTGTTGGATCAGTTTTAATGCTTTTGGCAATTTTATTTATTTTTTATTATACTGGTACAACAAATTATTTAGTTTTATTGACATGTAATTTTGATCCATTTATTCAAAAAATTTTATGGATTGCTTTCTTTTTATCTTTTGCTGTTAAAGTACCAATGTTACCATTTTATATTTGGTTGCCTGAAGCTCATGTTGAAGCTCCTACACCAGGTTCGGTTATTTTAGCAGGTATTTTATTAAAATTGGGTACTTATGGTTTTATTCGTTTTTCTATACCTTTATTTCCTTTTGCTAATTTTTACTATACACCTTTTGTGTATACATTAAGTATTTTAGGATTAATTTATAGTTCAATGGTTGCTATTCGTCAAACAGATTTAAAACGTATTATTGCTTATGCATCAATTGCTCATATGAATTTAATTATGATTGGTTTATATACAAATAAAATTTATGGTTTGGAAGGATCATTATTACAAATGTTTAGTCATGGATTAGTTTCTGGTGCATTATTCTTAATTGTTGGTATTTTATATGAACGTTATCATACACGTTTAATAAAATATTATAGTGGATTAGTTCAAACTATGCCATTATTTACAGTTATTTTTATGTTATTTACATTAGCTAATATTGCTTTACCTACAACTAGTAGTTTTATAGGTGAATTTTTAATTTTTTTAGGAATTTTTAATACAAATACAACAATTGCGGTTTTTGCTATAATTAGTATGCTTTTTGGAAGTATTTATTCATTATGGTTATTTAATCGAGTATGTTATGGTAATATTCAAATTAATTTTATTAGTTTTTATCAAGATTTAAATAAACGTGAATTATGTATGTTTTGTATTATTTTACTCGTAGTATTTTTAATTGGATTATATCCTACATTCTTATTAGATTATTTGAATATGTCAGTTAGTTTTTTATTAAATTTAATATGTTGTTAATTTAAAACAGTGGTTACAAAAGCATTAAGAACAAAACCTGTTTATAAATTTTATTTTTACTATAAAAATTATAATTTTAGAAATTTTAAAATAAATTTAACATTTAAAAATAAGAAATGGTCTAATTTTAAATTATTGACACAACAACAACCCATATATTTATGTCATTTTCGTAAATTAAATATTAAACGATTTTATTATTATAAATTTAATAATAAACAGTTTTTAAAAAAATATTTAGTTAATTATAAAGAATATAATTTTAAAACACATATTATATCATTAAATTTTAAAACAATTGAACGTCGATTGGATTACAATTTATATAAAGCAAAATTTGTACCAAGTTTATTTGCTGCACATTTTTATATTACAAATGGCTATATTTTTGTTAATCAAAAATGTATTAAAAATTGTAATTTTATATTACAAACTAATGATCGAGTTACTATTCACTCAAAAATTTATAATATTTGTAAACAAACATTAATTAATACATTTTTAACAAAAAATGAAACATTAAATTATATAAAAAATTTAGAAATTGATTTTACAACTTGTTCGTTTATTTTTTTAAATAATAAAAATTATAATTTATTGACATTAGATAATCAATTAAAAAAAGTTGATTTTTTAATTAAAAAAAATTCTACTTTACAACAGAATAATTATTTTAAATTTTTTGATCATATTTTTAATTATTATTTATTTTATAATATAAAAATAAATTCACGGAGTCTTATAAATTCACAACAATTATCATTAATTATTAAATTTTTATGTTTTTATTTTAATGATTTCTTTTTTCGAAATATTTTATTAAAACGTGTTTTTAATTTAAAATATAATTATTTAGTTACTAATAGGTGTTATTGGATAAATAAAGAATATGATAATAATAATGCGTTTGCATTTACTAAAGCAGACGAAAAAATTTCTAAAATTTATAAAAGTTCAAAAAATGAAACATGTAATGTAATACCAGTTATAATTGCACCTAAAGCAAATATATATGAGTGAATATATGTGAAGAAATAAATTTACTAGTAATACAAAAGAAAAATATTTGAGAATTCTGTCTATTGATAGAATTCTTTTTTATTTATGTGTATAAAAGATGAATTTATTGCTGTTAAATGCTAGAAAACTATAAATAGTGTTTGTAAATCTTAATTGCATTTTCTTTTTATAATTGTCTACATACCCCCTTAGTTGTCTACTTTAAGTATACCAGGACACAGCGCAGCACAAC
>ENA-OPNI01000070-OPNI01000070.1-human-gut-metagenome-genome-assembly--contig:-NODE-70-length-34662-cov-15.730575_pt1 | contig 34662 bp, 74 predicted proteins | sample MGYA00241538_ERZ501773 | MGnify/ENA primary metagenome ERZ501773 (study PRJEB25962, sample SAMEA2042556) | human gut metagenome | biome: human gut; feature: human-associated habitat; material: faeces...
CTGCATCAGTCCCCTATATTTCCCTCCAACATCTCCCTGAAATCTATTCTCATGCTCTATCACAGCAACTACTAACGCTCTCATTTCTATATCATATTCTTGGTTCTGTGAACCAGAATCGTGGCTGTAAGCCAAAGATTCATCTACCAGTTCCTTATTATTCCACTGTTCATAATCCTCTTTCCAGTTAGGATAGATTCTCTCAACTCTCTGTTCTGATGTCTCTGCTCCTACTGTTGTACACACACTCATCACTATCATTACTGTAATGACAGCACACAATAATTTCTTCATCATATAGTTCCTTTCTTTATTTTAGTCCATATAGGACTATTGCTATTATAACATAATCCTTATGATTTTGTCAAGTCTTAACTTTGATATTATACTTTAGTTAATTATTATAATAGTCAATATCATCTAATACAAGCAGGCACAACACAATATTACTATTTCAATATTTATTATTATGATATTGGTGTAACATTGCGTCTAAATAGTAAAGATGACGTATTATGATTGTTGCATCTATAACAAGCCACAATTTATAGGTTGAAATAAAAATGTGGTATCGTTCTTTATGATGAAGAGATGAGGTTATGTATTATATAAACAAAAACAAAACAAAATAAATTCAAATAAAACAACCAATTATTCCAACATTTTCACCACTTTTTCACACTACATCAATTTTTCATTCTCTCTTAAATTAAGTAAAAATAATTTAACACCAAATATTTTTACTACAAAAATCATCAATTATGTCTCATTTTACAACAAAAACTCGACTGTGAAATTTTTAATAAAATACTTGACTTTCTTTGTGAAATATGCTACAATACTATTAGAAGGATTTATCCTTCGTTACTCTGTTAAATTAGGTGGGAAACTAATATGAAAGAAAACAATAATATACTAATCATTGTAGAAAATTTACAGAAGCAAAGGCTTCTTTTCAAATATATGGTCTCTAAATTTGAAGACAACCTTTGCACTTATTATAACGGGATGCCAGATATCAGAATAAAGAATAAACATATCAAAATTGCTACACCGAACTCTAACCCAAATGATTCTTATGATTTAATTATTATAGACTCTATATTAGAATACAATAAAGAAGTTTACAAAATTGGCAATATATGTTCAAATATAATGGTGATAGACATATTCGATATCGTAGAACCATTAATAAAGGAAACAGAACAAGATATAGTGCTCAGAACACTAAATTACTGTTAAATTATTATACCCCTTATCTTTTTGTGATAAGGGGTATAATTTTTATATTCAGTTAGCTAAGATACAAGAACCATCATCATGAGAAACAAATTCCATATCATAACAATTCAACCAAATATCTTCGTTTCCTTTTCCAACATGATAAATATAATAATTGTTTCCTATCGCATAGATTTCCATAACAACCCAAGGGTTATTCAAACTAAACCTATTCTTGACAACATCTCCAACTATTACAATATCGTCATTCCAACAGAATCCAGCTCCTACTTTCTTAGGCATTGATACTCTCCTTAATAGAATCAACGGCTTCCTTAACAGCATTGCAGAAATACTCAATTTCTTCATCCGTTAAATTCTCAAAGCTAACACGAATTGTTCCGTTAATGTATTCACGAGGAACATTATACGCTTCAAGTACATAAGACTTCATACCAGTATTGCAAGCGGAACCAGTAGAAACATAAATATGATATTTCCATTCAAGAACATCTTTTAACATCTCGCCATTAATACCCTTAAAAGAAATACTCATAATTTCAGCAATACCGGGATTATTGATTCTGTAATCAATACCACGCTTAAACAGACCATCACAAATAGCCTTGTTCATAGCTTCATGCTTTTCCATTGTTTCCTGTGAATAATCAACAGTATCAAGAGCATAATCAAGAGAAGCAATGCCAATAATATTCTCAGTGCCACCACGCATACCAAACTCTTGATGACCATAAATCAAGGGGTCAATACGAACACCCTTTTTAGCAACAAGGACACCAACACCAGAGAACGCGCCAATCTTATGACCAGAGATTGACATAAAATCAACATCTAGTTTAGACAGGTCAATTGGCATCTTTCCAAAAGCCTGTACAGCATCAACATGGAATAGATGACCGTTATCGTGAACAATTTCAGAAATCTTTTTTACGTTGTTAATATGTCCGGTTTCATTGTTGACCCACTGAACAGATACCAAATCCTGTAGATTAGAAGTATTGTCATCTTCAAGATTCACATTTAGCCAATTATAATCAATTGTACTTCCATCAGACTTAATAAAAATATTTTCACGAAATCTTAAATCGCTTTTAAGTCTCTCCATAATACTAGAATGTTCTACATTAGTAGTATAAAGACAGTCATAATCAATACCATTTAAAACGGTATTGTTAGACTCACTACCAGATGACGTAAAAATAATATTGTATTTAGATTCATCTGTATTTAGCATATCATATAGTTTCTGTCTAGTTTGTCTAAGAATAAGCTTTGCAGATTCAGAAATATCACTATCATCACTAGGATTATATAGATAAGGAATCTTATTATATAGCTTATCTGCGACACCATTAGCAAGCGGATGATGACTTGCGTAATTTAGGTATAATTCCATCGTTTCTTTCAATTTATCACCTCATTAAAATGGAAAATCTTTCTTAAATTCTTCCGGGTCTGGTACTTCTGCCCAATAAAGAATAGCAAAAGAACAATTGTCAATATTAAAATACCCAGCTAAATTTTTACCATTAAAATTATACGGCCCTTTATTAAAGTGACAATAAATTTTATCGGTCATCCAATTGCCATTACGGCAAGATTGAACACCAAACACCATATAATCTCCATCGTTCTTTGGATAACTATTTTTATCTTCTTGAACAAATTTATTCCATTTTAGTTCCATAATACCTCACTAATACTCAGATAATTAAGCACTCCATATACTTACCGCTTCTTAAATTCACCTCTAATCCACGCTGACACAAATAGAATAATAAAAGTCGCAAGAGAACCAATAACACATACTTCAATAAGTTTAGAAATAACATTTAAAAGAATCATTTTATTCTTCCTCTTCAATTTCTACGTTTTTATTCTTTCTACGATAGTCCCTTGCAAGCATCTTTTTACACCATCTTGAATGCTGTTCTGTTACCTGATACCCCTTTTTCTTTTCATCTAAATCTTCTTTAGCTCTAACAAGTTTATCATCTTTGCAGATTTTCTTATAATTAGATTTCTTCATCGGACTCATCCTTTACTCTTTTGAAAAACTGTTTATCTTTCCTGCGATACTTTCTGTTTAGATAATTTTTATACCATTTCTTTCCATTTCTATTGGCATCATTTATCTCTTTGTATTCAAGCAATGTATCTTGTTCTGGGTCTTTTAGTTTCCTTTTCTTATAATCAGCCTTACCCATCACAAATAATTTCCTCGCCATCAAATACCCATCTATTTGGAAACGGATGGGTGTCTTCTAAATTTAACTCACAAAAGTCTTCAAACTCGCATCCTCGACAACTACTATTCTTGCAACAGTAATCTCTAAATTTAACAAGCGAGTTCATAATTTCTTCATAATTATTCATATCAATAATCCCATAAATCATAAGGATGATTAGAGTAGAGATATTCGTGACAAATCTTATCAAACTTACAATCCTCACAATGAATGCTCCACTCTGAACATAAATTACAATACGCGGAAAGACTTTTTATGGCTTGCGAAATGTAATCATAATAACTTATATTTTCGACGTTAGTTTTCATTTTTTCTAGTTCATTCCTTTTAAACTCATCAAGAATGCCTTGTTCAAACTCTCCACTCATAATAAAACCTTTCTCTTGTAGCTCATGTCGGGTATGAGCTTTTGTTTGTTCTTTTAAGTATTATACCATAGCACTTCCATATTGTCAAGACCTAATTTTAATTTATTATAATGAAATTACTTTTATACTTAGTTATATTATATTCTTATTATTATATATAATATAATTTAAATTATTATAATTAAGATTATATTATATAATTATTATTAAATATTATATATTTATAAATATAACTAATATATATATATATATATATATATTAAATAATAATATTATAAATAAATATATTATATAATACTAAATATATAAATATACTAGTAATAATTACTAGATAATCATATTAAAAGTAGTCTGAAAATTTTCTTTTAAATTATGCTTGACATAACATTCTAACTGTGATATAATACTTACAGAAGCAAAGCCAAAGCGTTACCCGACAGCGCCAAGGCAAAATATTCCTGTTAAATTGAGGTGAACAAAATGAAGCTCTGGGCAGTAGTCGAAGACGGGGTAATCAATACAAGTTTTGAGGATGACCCAAGTTATTTCGGAGAACTTGTTGCTTTGTACGAAACGCAAGAACAAGCGCAGGCACATATTCAAGACGGAATGAACCCCAAAGAACTTAAAGCATCTACTCAAAATAAAGACCATAAAAACAAAAAGCGTTTTTATGATAAAGATATGAATAGGTTTACAAGACGTATTGTAGAAGTTGAAACTGGGAAAACACCGCATCTAGCAGATGGTGGAAGCTATGACAAATAAACAATTTGGACTTATCTGTAAAGGAATCTCTCATATTCTTGCCAATCAAGAATGGATTATGCGTAAACTAGACCCAGAAGATAAACATTTCCATCTAACAGAAGATACCAATGAATTATCTGTTAAATTTGGAGAACTTGCAGAAGCATACTTCAAAACAAAGGAGAACAATCCATTATGACGCTGTATGCTGTGGTTGAGGATTGGGATAATGGCAGTTCTTATGAAAACTGGGATTACTACGATAATCAGCTTGTTGGCATATTTGAGACAAAACAATCTGCGTTGAACAATCTTGAATACGGAGTATGTGAAGACGACTGGCAAAAGTGTATACCCATCACTAAAAGCAATACCAATATCGGGTACACAGCTTTTCATTCTCCTGAAACACTTCGGCGTAGAATTGTAGAAGTTGAGACGGAAGAAGTATTCCCGTATGTAATTTCTGATTCGATTCTAAAAGACAAATCATAATATTTTGTATATATTATACAAATGTATATAATTATTCTGTTAAATTATTGTGCAACATAACGAACAATTTTGACAATAAAAATCATCTTTTAATGATAGGAGATAAACATGATTCATTTGATTAATGATTATTATTTGGACACAGACAGCAACTGTTATACTGTTGGTATTCCAAAGAAAAACAAAGATGAAAAAACTTTCATTAGTAAACCAAAGTATTACAGCACACTTGACAGAGCTATTTCTTCCACTGCTGAACGGGTTTTGCGTGATAAAATCTCTTCTGGTGATATTGATACGCTAAATGGTGCGCTTGCAGAACTTCAAAATATTAAGAATGAACTTAGTCGTATTATCAACATTGCTATTAATAAGGGGTAAAAAATGAACGAATTTATTAAGCTATCAGAGAGATTTCCAGAAGAAAACGACCTCGTATATTTTCATGATGGAAACAGAGATATTTATAGAGGGTTTTATATTCTTCCTTATCGTGCATACCCTAATAGCTATTTTGACCCATATAAGTTTGCAAAGTGGTGTGTAATTTCTGGTGGCAACTGGGAAGAAACGAACATTATTCCAGTGGATTGGAGTTTTATCTGTAAGACAGGAACACCAGAAGGAGATAGAATTATGTGTGGTCATTATATTAAGAGGGGGTATTAAAATGGAACATTACTATGCTATTTATCGCTGTAAATATTGCGAGGAAGAATTTGGTAATATTGTTGGAAATGAAACAAAGAATACTGTTAACGAATTAATTAATATGTTTGAAGGAACTCATGCAATCCATCACTGTGATTCAGACCATAGATGTCTTGCTGATTTTATTGGAATTGAAATTGCAGAGGATAAGTAAGGAGAAACAATAATACATAATTATGCAACATTTTTATATTAACCCTAGTATTTTTGAAAAACTAGAAAACGGTAATTTTGAGCCTATCTATTTTGATTGCTCAAAGCTGTGGTGCGAACGTATGTTCAATATGCGTAAATATTCTTGTATTCCAAACGGAAAGGATATCTACGGAACTGATGTATTTCATGTTCGTCTATTTAACACAAACAGCACAAATCAGTCTCTTATTGCGATTGTTCGCCATGATGTAGTAAAAGGCAAAGAAATGAATGGTCAAATCGAATTTAAGAATCAGAGATTCAATAAGCTGACCGTTTGCAAGGTGGAAAAGCCAACAGAAAGGGACAAATATGGTCGCACTTAAAGAGTGTCCTGTCTGTCACGGAACTCCGCATATCGAGAGCATTACGGTGTATCCAAGAACAACGCCAGAATATAAGGTTTATTGGGCTGTATGTAACCATTGCGGTGCAAAGACGGAACGTTTTCCATCAAGATTTATGGCTGTAATTAAATGGAATAATATGGTAAAGAACCATATTAAATTTAAGGAGAACTAAACCAATGGCTTATGAATATTTTTGGGAACGTAAATTAATTAATCTAGTTGTGCCGTATTGGGGTGGCAAGGAAGAAAAGTTTCAATGTGACCGCAATATTGCCGTCGCTATTCTTCTGTTAAATAAAAAAGGATACCACACTGGGAATTGTTGTGAAGGCCATCCATATAAGAGAGTTGGAGAGGTTAACCAAAAGAGATATGATAATATTGCATATTTTGAAGGTGGATACATCTCTTTTTGTAGCATTGATGATAAGAAATATATTCTTTCTAAATTAAATGAAAAATGTGATTATTTCAGTGAAGATGACCGTCCGGGACAAATGACTTGCGTTCGCAATAGTTTGTACTGGAATCCATTTAGAAGCATGGAGATTGACGGACATAAATATTCTACTATGCGTTATAGTTCTATGATTAGGATTATCCGTATGGTATATGAGGATATCTGGCGTATTCTTCTTGATGTTGCAAAAGAGATTCCGTATAAGGAGGGTTATAATGAATATTGATGTTATTAAGATTCATTTTAAAGATAATCATGGAGATGATGAATATTCCTATAAATATTTACCATTTCAATACTGCTGTGAATACTTGAAAAACTGTCCAGTAATTTCATTTGGAACAGAATGTAATACGATAGTGGATGATGACGGCTATTTGAATGAAACAGACGTGGAGCTACCTCATTTTTCTGTTTCTTGGAATGAACCAATTCCGTATGAAGACGACACATGGAGCTACTCTTCTAAAATTACACATTGTCCATTTTGTGGAGCGTCAATCAATGTAAATGTCGTAAAAGAAGAAGATATGGCTTCTCAGTACGCAACTATGAATAAATTGCGAGATTCTAAAAATGAAATCCGTAGAAATACAGATAGTTTAAAAGAAAGAGATAAGCTTAATGAAGAAATCCGCGAATTAGATGAAAAGATTAATGGATTGTGGAATTTTGGTGAATATAAAGAATGATTAACGTTGGTAATGATTGGCAACTATTCTTTGACAATGAGCAAAATCAGCCATACTATGAAGAGTTGAGAAAGTTTCTGAAACAGGAATATGCAACTTATACGGTCTACCCACCAATGGATGATATTTTTAACGCATTTAAACTAACAGATTTGCCAGATGTTAAAGTTGTTATTCTTGGTCAAGACTGTTACCACGGCCCCGGTCAAGCGATGGGGTTATCATTCTCTGTACACGAAGGAACAGAAGAACCGCCATCTCTAAGAAACATTCATAAAGAAATCATAGACGAGAATGCTCTTCAAGGTGAGTGGAGCTGTGATTTAACAAGATGGGCAAGGCAGGGTGTCCTTCTGTTAAATTCTATTCTTACTGTAAGGGAACATGAGCCGGGCAGTCATGCCGGACATGGTTGGGAAATTCTAACAGACAATGTAATTTCTATGCTAAATTGTAACGATAGTCCAAAAGTGTTTATTCTTTGGGGTTCTTATGCTAGAAGCAAAAAGAAGTTGATTACAAATCGTAAGCATCTGATTTTAGAGTCTGCACACCCTAGTCCATTATCAGCTTATAGAGGATTTTTTGGAAATAACCATTTCAATTTAACAAATGAATTTCTAAAGTCTAATAATTTAACAGAAATTTATTGGTAATATTTAGGCTATGTCTATTGACATAGCCTTTTCTTTTTGCTATAATAAAGATAAGAAAGGTGGTTTTGATATGGTTCTTATAAAAAATACTCCAAAGTATCGTTATTGGATTCCAGAAGAAGACTTAGATTGCATTTTATATAATATTTGCAATAGCATATCTGTATACAACTACAAGAAGATTCTTCTCGAATATCGTTCATCTTTTAAAAATCCCGATGGAGTTTATTCCATTTGTTTTGGATGTCCAGATAATGATAACGAATATATTATCGTGTCAAGAAAATTTATTTCTTTAAAAGAAGTTGAAAATCGTATTAAGCGTATCGCTTTAGAATATTTTCACGCAGACGGAGGCGTTATTACTGAATATGGAGTTTTTGAGAAATAAAAGTGCAACAATTAGATTTAAAGCCTGTTATATAAATCAGGATATCTTACAACAATTCTTAAACCAATATAATGTTTGGGAAGACGAATGGAAACAATATATTCTTGGTAGAATTATCGCTAATCGCCCTAGAGGTATTGGAAAGATAAATACTTGGTGGTATAATATTTTTAGAATTTCTAAAGTTCTGTTTGAATTTAGTGATAATATGAAGAGAGAATATGATATAATTAGTAGTCCGCTTCATTATGATTATGGGCATTATTTCGTAAAGGAGAAATTATAATGGTTGAATCTAATCAGGTATACCCCGTGCATAAATATAGCAAGTCTACGCTTATGGGTATGACAAAAGAAATGCTAATTGGTGAAGTTTATTGTCTTGAAAATAATCTAGCTGGCGCATACCGGATAAATGATGTTCAAGCTGGTTATATTGATTTCTTCTGGGAACATTCTTCTGACGAAGTAAAGAACAAATTCATTCAAGAGGGTGGTCACTATGTCGAAGTTAAAGAGGGTGGTATCGTGATTGAGTATTAAGGAGAATTATAATGGATAACAGTATGGAACTAGACTACACATGGGAACAGATTTTACGTTTCTTGCATAGCCATAAGAATTATAAAGTTAAGCCGATTCCATCTCCCGGGTGGGATTTAAGCGAATATTACAATAAGAATGATTACTATGTATTTAATGAAAGGCTAAATACATTTCTTGTGGTCAATTTCGTAGAAGACTGTGTTAATCTGTTAGAAATGTCTCTTGATTTTTATTCTAAGGAGAAGGCTCTATTTGGTGCAACTCCTATGAATAAACTAGAGCTAGAATTTATTGACGATACTATTACGGCAATTCAGGCAAGTGGTGACAAATATGACGATTAAAGAGTTGTACGATTGGGCAAAGAAGAACGACTGTACGGACGCAGATTTAAACTTTATGGATGTGAATTTTTTGATGTTTTCTAAGCCTGTAAATATTAAGAAAAATTCTTCCAACTTCGTTACTATTGGAATTGAGGAAGATGACGATGGGGTTGTCGGAGAAGATGGCTTACCGCTTCAATAAGGAGTAAAAATGGAGAAAATAAAAACAATTTATCAGTCTGCTCTTTATGCTTCATACAAAGTAAAAGAGGTTAAATTTCGGTTTACAGGATATATTACAAGTGATTGGATTTATTATGTAGAAAATTATCATAAGTGGGTAGTTGTGTCGGAAAATTCTACTTGTTATATGATTAAAGACGTTCCTCTTGATTTGTCTGTTTTGGATAGAGAAACTAAATATGATTTTGAAGTTGATGATTGGAATGATTTGGACAAGAAAATTATCAATGAATATGCAGCGATGGGATATGATTTAGTATTAAAGAAGGAATTAGAAGAATGATAGTTAATAAATCTTATTACGATATATTGGTTTATCTTATTAAGAATACTGCTATGAAAGCTAGACCAGTGGCAGGAGATGAACATGGTATATGGCAGTGTTGGGTTCCAGAGCTTGAAAAAATTGTTTCTATGGATGATGGCGTTGTCTACGATGCGGATATTAGAATTGGGGCAGAACTACATCCTGATATGCTAGATAGAAAAACTAAATATAGGTGGGAGATTACCCCTATTGACAATAACGAAAACACTCATATTTATAATAACATTAGGAAATATAGATGGGCTAAGCGTCTGAGGGGATAAGTTATGACTGTTCAAGAATTTTATGATTACTGTAAAGAACATGGATATCTTGATTATCAAATGACAACCTATGATTTTGATAGATACACGGAAGAGGTAATGTTCAAGCCTTATAACAAACTCTATACACCCTCAGTAGAGGTATGTGGAGGAGAACTGATTATCGGAGGAAATTGAAATGAATGATGAGTACAGCCCGCTAGAAAATTTCTTAAATGCACCTATGATTGACTATTATAGAAAATATCCAGAAGAATTTGTGAAAGAAATCTTGGGTATAAAATTAGAGCCTTATCAAAAAGAAATGCTGTACAATCTGTTAAAGAAGGATAACATGATTCCCGTAATGGAACGCGAAGAAAAAATCGGTGAATAATATCTGTTAAATTAAGTTTATTATAGCAACTATCGAGAAATCCTCGGTGGTTGCTATTTCTTTTTGTTAAATTATGGTGTCGATGATGAATTGTAGCGTGTCGAATTGAAAAATTTCTGGTGTATATGATAAATGGCTGAGTCAAATTTTCCACAAAATTATCTCCAAAATTTGTAAATTATGCACAATGATAAAAAATTATCAATGTACCATTTCTGGAATTTTGAAACGACGGCGCAAAGCGTGATACAATCAACGGAAACGGCCCTGTAAAGCCCTGTATGGCGTTTTGTGCCTTTACCCATAAAAGATACCGCATAACACAAAAGGCGCTCAAAACGCTTTATTTTGGCGTTTACGACGTTGTGCACATTCCAGAATAGCTTTTGACGTTTTGCACAAAATCCCGTTGCAATCTTTGTGCAAAATCACAATAAAATAATTATCGAAATAGTCTTGACGAAAGCTAAAAGCGGGTGTATACTATTACCAGAACGAAAGAAAACCACCCGATAGAAAGGAAAGGTACAATATGAAAATCCGTGAAATGAATGTTGGTTCCGTGTACAGCGTCGATGAGTTGGGCCGTGCAAGATTGAGCGTTTGCCCTTGTTGCGGTAAACAGTTCATCGCCCACAAGTTCGTGCGTTGTTGTGTAGCACCCGATAAGGGGGCACAAAACGAGAAGTCAATCGTTGGTGTTGGTTGCTTCCCGGTTGTGTCCGATGAGCAGAAGTCGGAACGGCGGTTAGTTCTCAAGCTGAAACTCAAGAACGGTGAAACGTCTATTGCTAACTTGTTGTATGCAACACGAAACGAAAACCGCGAATTTACGCTTCCCCGTGATGAACAGGGCAAGTTTCAAACCGCAACATTGACTGTTTATGTTCCCGATGGTAAGGGTACGCAAGCCCTTGCAAAGCTAGCAAGTGCCGTTGCAAGATATGCGGAAGTTACCAAACAGGACGTTGGTAATGGTTGGGAACCAGTTGACAGTAGTCGGTGGACGGAAGTTCTTGGAATTGCGAAAATCTACCGTGGACGCAAAGCCTACAACATCTAAACAGAACAACAAAGGGTGGACGAAAGTCCACCCTTTTCTTATTGATTACAGCCTTTGTAGTCGTTCAGATACATACACTTATAGCCACGAAATGATTTAATACGCCCTTTTAAACAATCACAAACAGAGGCAACGCCACAACCAGCGTATTTTGCGGTATTGGCTAAAGAGTCAAACTGTTTTATAAAATTCCCTTGCATATCAAGTAACACAACAAACTTTTTGCATCTATTTAAAGTTCTCTGTCTCTCTTTTGTTTCATTTATTAGATTTAATAACTCATCTTGTGTTAGTTCGTTATATTTGTCCATCTTTATCCAAAAATATCCATTTATAACATTGTTTCCTTTATTTATGCTACTTGCTATGTAGTGATGTGTTACACCAGCATTTCTTTCCGTTATATCCTCTTTTTGATAGTATACATCAATAATATTGCCGTTTAAATCAAGTTTCATAGTTGGAATAAAATGTAAACGATTCCTTTGTCTTGCTCTTTCGGTTCTTGTGCCGTGGTTTATATTTTCTTCTGCCGTACACCATTCCAGATTATCCAAATGGTTGTTTGATGGATTTTCGTCAATATGATTTACTTGAGTATAAATTTTAGAGTCAGAGTTTGGTTTAAATGTTTGTAATTCTAATTGATGGACGGTTGTGTAAACTCTTTTTCCGTTTTTACTAAGCGCAATGCGCAAATATCCCCTATCAAGTTTAGGTTCAATCGGTTGTCCTTTAACGAATTGCCTTACGCCTCTCTTATCTATTATAGTTCTATCAAGGCTTCTAACATTTCCAAAGGTACTTACTTCATAACAATTTGTAAAATCCACACCTCTATAAAATCCCACGTCTTTCCATTCTTCTTTTTCTTCCATCTTGTAAACCGCCTTTTATTAAAATATTAGTGGAAGAATCCACCAAGTATTATTATAATCAAATTTTTGTTTTTGTCAAGTCATAAATTATATTATAATACAAAATTTATATATTAGTCTAAAAGAAACAAGTAATAATATATATTTTGTATTTCTAACTGTTCTAGTAATTTAAAGATATTTCCTTGTTAAATTAACTATTAAAATAATTATATAGTTATATAAAAATAATCCCTACCAGTTATTACCAGTAGGGAGACAGATTGTCTTTTGTATTTTTAGTCTAGCGGACAGCGTTTGTCAATCCACTTCATAAGACGCCAGAACGGATTAAAACCAGTAATCAAAGAATAAGTGAAGTTTGCAATGAACAAAACGGAAGCGATTGCAAAGACAAACGCTGCGGAGTCAATCAGCATTCCATTCCAGCCAACCAGAGTGAACAGAGAAGCGAACAGGTTGTAAAAGAAGTGATACATAACAGTTACCTCCAAATTTTATTTCGTGTTTCATTATATCCATTATACAGGATAAAATTGTATTTGTCAAGTCCTATTTTCAAATTTAACAAGAAAATTTTTATACCAGATTTTTCCTTTTGTATTTCTAACTATCAAAATAGTTATTATGTTTTGTATATAATTTTGTCTATGATAAACATGAAAGCAATTTATCAATAAACGGTTTGTTAACTATTAAAATAATTATTTCTTGTCATATAAAAATACCCTGTACAGTATCGCTGTACAGGGTAAATGGTCAGGAGTTGGATACACCGGATACAGTGCCGTCCTCGTATCCGTAACGGATAAACACAAGTGCATCAGGGTCACAGGTGGACAACTGGTCAATCAGCTGCCGAACGGTCATGGTGTTCTCTGCGCCGTCCAGAACGTCATCGTGGGCGTAGCCAGCGTGGTCAATGGTGGTCAGGATGTCAATATACTTAGTAGCCATGACAGGCTCCTTTCTGCCTGTTATACAGGCTCAATAATGTACGGATAGGCGGTCAATCAGTGGACAATCAACCCACTAGGAGGCTTTCTTTTGATGATACAAGTATATATCTGTTGCAAGCATTTGTCAACACTTTCTTTTTCATGTTATACATGAATTATATTCAATACACTAACTATATAGGTTTATATCATATACTATCATAACTATTAAAATAATTATTATTGTACCAATAAAAATAGGCTTGCTAGATTTCTCCAACAAGCCCGATATAACTTACTCAATCACGCTATTCAATTCCGGGTATTTATCTCCACAAGTAACGCACAGGTCAAATGATGCTTTCAGCTTCATGCCAGACTTCCAATAATCGGTCTCTACATCATAAAAGCTGTAAATATCTTCTGTACCATCTACCACTACAAAAACAACATCTCTGTTGCTCTCGTGCTGAACTTCCGTTACTGTACACTGTTCAGTCCAGCTATAAACCATGTGTCCAGACGGTGAAATGGTACGCTCAACAGTTGCGGCATTTGCAGCTACACCACAGAAACCAACGGTAGCAAACATCAGGACGGAAGCGATAACAATAGCGAGCTTTTTCATAATAATATTACCTCATTTCTTTTTTAGATTGACCATGTATCAATCTCTGATAATAATATACCACATCACCAGATATATGTCAATGCTTTTTCCAAATTTAACATGAATGAATTTCACTTTGTAGATGAATTGACATAAGCACCGCCGAGTGATTACTATTAAAATAATTGTGATAACCCAAAAACAAAAGCCCGAAAGATTTTTCACCTTCGAGCCTTTGTTGATTCTTGTTAAATTAACCGATACGACGCAGACCGCCAAAAGTAGGCTTTACGCAAATCGTTCCAAATTCGCTACAATCGGGAGCGTCTACATTCAGAACATAGCTAAATGCATAACCATCCTTTAAGTCCTCTTCGTTCATCTCGTACTCTTCCGGGTGCTTGCAGACGCACAACATAGAATAGCAGTGCATACCATATACCATATTTTCTACAACATGATATACGATGATATCATGCTCAGTCTCGACATCCTTAATCATGTTTTTGAGCTTGTCATCTGTCGCATACAGACCGCCCAAAGGCCCACTAGACATCCAAACGTTACCCTTTTCAAATGCCTTAATGCAATGCTTGTCGAGATTGAGAATACCCATGCACTTGACTGCCTCAGCCTTCATAGTGTTTCGCATATCAACGGAAATAGTAGACTCAAACATAATCGTTACCTCCAAATATTTGTTCTTTTGTGCTTTCGCTATAGCTATTATACACCCACTGCACACGTTCTGTCAATAGTTATTTTCAAATTTTTTCTGTTGAATTTTTATTTTTCTTTTACCAGTTTTATATTTTGTATGCATCACTTCATAAAGGCTTTGTATTTAACTATTAAAATAATTATTATTTTTAAGAAAATTTTGATTATGATTTTTCTTAAATACTTTTATTATAATTATTTTAATAGTTATATTCTATTATAAAAAGTTAGGGGACGCAAACTTTCGCTCACATCCCCTTTTGCTTTATTCAACAATGCCAGTGATACGGATGATATCAAATCCTTTACTGGTTTCGTCTGTCTCATCATCCAGACGCGCAATCAGCTCTTTTTGTGCTTCTTTGCTGTTTTGAGCAACAACCATATATCTGTCACAAAAACCCTGAGCCTTGTTGAATACATCACACACGAACCTCATTGTTAAATCCTCTTGCTTTATTCAGTTGCCCCGTACACTTTGCCGTCAACATACAGACCGTATTTCATATACTTCTTAACCAGCTTTGCAAAGAGCTTGCAAGCATCTTCAAAACTTTCTTCGTCCTCTTCTGCAATCTCCATCAGTTCATCATCATCAGCGCCATCAGGGATGATATAAATCCACGCATCATAGGCGCTCTCGTCGTTCATGTTCTTGATGATGGTGTCCATGCTTCGCAGGGTCTCAAACTTTTCATTGGTGCTAGTCATTATTAAATCCTCCTTGTTGTATGGGTCAGTTTCTATTATTAATATACACCAGAATCAGAATTTCGTCAATAGGAATATTGCACAAAGTTCACTATAATATTTTGGTTAAGTTGACGATACAAAACTGATATAATTACTATTAAAATAATTAAAAAGTATAGAATAAAAAAGAGGGCTTTCGCCCTCTCGATTAGTACCATGCTTTCAGGTTCTCCCATTCGAGAACTGTATAGTTGGGATTACCATATTCCTTATACAACACGCTGCAAGTGCGGTCATATACGGAATCTATATTGAAAAACTCAATCTCAAGCTGTTCGTTGTTACCAGTGACAAACACAATGGAATCATCATCGGTTTCGTACTTATCAGGGAAATCAAACTTTGCAAGGAAAGCGGGAAGTCGGTCATCGCTCTTAGAGCTAGAGCCGATAATCTCCACCAGCTTGCTCAGGTCATTCATAGTAAAGGTTTTCATATTCAAATCCTCCTTATTGTTCGTTGGTTAATTTCTGATTATATGATACCATATCAGCAACAAAATGTCAACAGTTTTTCAAAAATAATCATAAAAAAAATTAACTTGTAACATGAACAGAATTACATATACCCCAAAGCCATTTATAATTATTTTAATAGTTAAATTTAACATAAAATAAAAGCGGTCTTTCGACCGCCTAAATTTAACCAAAGATATAATCAAGCTCCCCATTTTCTCTTGCTTCTCGATATTTGATATCGTTAATATCTTCTTGTGTCATTTCATATTCACACTCTTTTCGTTCCTGCTCTGCTCGTTCTTCTTTTGCAATCCAATAGGCTTCCGTTGCGTAGCGTTTCATGTTTAGCCCTCCATTTCCTTTTCCCAAGATTCAATCTGTTCCATGGTCAACCATTCAGGTTTAACCTTCAGGCTGTTCCAGATATCTTTCATGGTCTTGATATGGTCTTTCACATTTCCAGCCCACAAGAATTTTTCGTGTCTATCACCAGCACCCAAGAAGTAATTGCAATCCATAGCCATGCGGGAAAGAAGTCGATATTCGTTGGTCATTATTTTGTCCTCCTGTATCTCTGTTTCTGATATGATTATACACCCAAAAGAAAAATCTGTCAAGACTTTTTTAAAATTTAAAAAGAAATAATTATTGTCCAAAAGATAGCAAATTAAATATAACTATTAAAATAATTAATTTCTAGCACAAAATAAAAACCGGAATACTTTCGTATTCCGGCAACAAGTAGCATATAGCTATCAGATAACGGCACTGCAAGGGACATCAAAATGGTTCGCCATCTCAGCGGCAAAATCGCTATCAAACAATTTATAAACCATACCACTTTCGCCCATAATGTAGTAGTGCAGCTGAAACGCATTCGCTTTACCACTGTCTGCGTAATCTCCACAGCAAGCCCAGCGGTCTTTTGCTTGCTCTACCAGATAATTAATATCGTTGACGATATAGCTACCGTTGTCATCCTGTTCGAGACCGCCGACCTCAAAGAAATCGCGCTCAAAGTCACATCCCGTGTTATCATCTGTCATTCGGATGTTGAGAATAAAACCGGTCTTATCAGCGAAATGCGTCATAATTGTTACCTCCTGTATGTTGTATGTGTTCCTTACATTTATTATTATATCAGATAAATTGTATTCTGTCAATGCTTTTTGTAAATATTTTTTACCAGATTTTTAAAACAGTTTTGTATACCAGTATTTAATTATTTTAATAGTTATTTTAGTACATATAATAAAGGGTGGAAAGATTTCTCAATCCACCCTTTGTATTTATTTCAGAATGATAATTGTGCTTTCATCGTTTACAGGCGTGCAAGTAATACCATCCTTTGTTACTACTTTGTGATACTTAAATCCGTTCGCTGTTGTAATAAGTTCATATTCGGCTTTAACCATGTTCTTTTTCGTCCAGTCAATAACAGTCTTGTCAATGCAAGCAAAGTTATTGACGTGATTCTGATATCTGTTCAGAAATTCAATAGCTGTTCTATCATCACGCCTGTTGCTATCCAGTTCAACAAAGATATCTTTTCGTCCAGTAAACACATTGAAACCGTTAATCATTATCAATACCTCTTTCTGTTTTGTTGATATGTATTCCTTACACTATTTATTATACTCAAAATAATAGAAAAGTCAATATTTATCTTGAAATTTCTTTTGTTAAATTTTTAATTTGTTTGTGCCAGATAATACTTTGTATACATCAAGATTGTATTCTATTTACTATTAAAATATTTATATTTAACAGGAAAAAGAACAGCCCAGCTTTTACTAGACTGTCCATATAATTTACTTGAGCAGATTCTTTCTATCAGTCACGCTATACAAACCCTTTGCAAAGCATTCAATAAAGGTCTGATACACGCTCAGAGCGTCTGCAAGTGTGTCAAATCGCTTGCTAGTATAGTCATGCGTGCCATCTTCCAGAGGGACAATATAGCACACTGCAAACCTATTTCCCATTCTGTCAAGAGATACCTTCTGTTCAGAATAGGGGCATTCGGTAATAGCAATAGTGTAACTCATTTTCGTTTCTCCTTTGTTTTATTTTATGTTGTAAACCTCGAAATAATCAGTATAATATTCGCCCTTCAAAGTGATACTATTTTCGGTTTCAATATAATCTTCCAGAGAGCCATTACCTTCGTAATCGTTTCTAGCTTCACACGCATACTGCCTCATGTACTGCTGTGCTTCATTTAATGTATCGCATTTTATAACATCGTTGAGAAACTGTTTATCATTGGAATTAGTGTACACATTGATTACGAGATACATAAGATAACCTCCATTTATTGTGCTTCTCAATTTCTATATCTATTATATAGCATTATTTTGTATTTGTCTATTAGCATATTGCACAAATATTATATTAAATTTTTGTACAGCTTTGTATTCATATATACTAGTATAATTATTTTAATAGTTAAAATTACAGAAAAAATAGGAGCCAGTCTTTCGACCAGCTCCTTTATTGTTATTCTTTCCAGAACGTTTTAATTTCCTGAATCAAGTCCATTGCTCTAACAATGATATCCGTATCATTATCGTCGTCTGTAAAAGCCATCAAGTAGTTGATAAGTTCCTCGCTCTTATCAGTGAGTGCCTTGTCAATTCGGTCAAGGTTTGCGCTGATTTCTTCGATGGTAGAACACACGTCCATGTATTCATACGGGTCTGCATCATACTGAAAAGCATCAATCTTGTCGGACAGTTCACGGATTTTTACTTCTTTGTTCGTCATTTTTAATTACCTCATTTCACTTTGTTTATTGGTTACTTTCTATATATTATTATAGCAGATATTTTATAATTGTCAATACTTTGTTTGAAATTTTCCAGAAATATTTTTCCTAAAATTTAACAGGATATTATATTTATTATTTTAATAGTTATACTCCATAACAAAACAGAGCCAGATAAACCAGCTCTATAATTATTTGTTAAATTTTCTTCCAGAAACTAATATCAATTACTAGTTCTCTTCCGATATCCCTGCTGTATCTAGTGCGGGTAATTCTAATGACCGCCCTATTTTTATTGAGTTTAATAATAGTCCCCGCCATTGTAGGGCAAACTTTACTCTGCAAGGTATCACCAATATCAAGCACGATTATACATCTCCCTCTCGTCTACAATTGCAGTCCAAGGGTAATAGGTCTTAATTTTGCCCATTTCTTGCCACCAGATTTTCCAGCTACCAGCGCCATACACATCAATATAAATAGTATCATATGGAACACGTTCACTAATAATGCCACGGTCTTTCATTTGTTTTACGATGCCGGGAGGCGCGATTTCGGTATACTTTTTATCTTCCAGATATACACTTTTAGTCATTGTTAGTACCTCATTTCTTATTCTTTCGTATGCTTTTCATATTCAGTCCATTCCCAGCGTTCAATATCTTCTTGAGTGTATCCGAAAATCTTTGCTACACGTCTCAGTTCACGCATAACAGAGCGCCTTCTCTGCCACCGTACTCTTATGTACGCCATCTCCTGTTTATCGTAGTCTTCCTGTTTAGACAGGGAATCCACCGCATCAGAGCTATCCAGATACAGGCTATACTGATAAACATATTCTTCCTTAAATTCATTGAGCATCTTTTCCATAATAGTTACTCCTTAAAGAATCTTCTTTGTACTTCTTTGTTATATTCTTCAACAATAAGACGATAAATACCCTTAATATCACTTGCACTTAATTTAACAGGATAAATCTTTTCTTTTGCTTTATCAAGATATGGGTCTAAAGCTTTAGCTCTAAGGTCACTATTTTCAATTTCTTTTAGCCCAATATAGATTTTCATAAGTTCATCTTTAGTGCAATTTGAGAACATATTAAAATCAAAGATGTGTTCCATAATGCCTCCTATTACTCATCAATACTTTGTTTTGTATTTCTTAGGCTCTGTAAATATTATAGCATAGCAATCATGATATGTCAAGTATTATTTTAAATTTAACAGAATAAATTATTATTTATATTTTTTAATTTTGAATAATAGTATTATATTTAAAAGTTATTGTTATTACTCTTTGTTAAATTTAACGCAAAATAATCAGGCAGAAGGGTGTAACTATTTTGCGAGTGTAACTAAGTTATATATTAAAATAATTGATAATAATAATCTAAAATTTTGATAAATTATTTTGATATTAGGTATTGACAAGGTGCTTTGTATATGATACAATACTAGAGAATAGATAAATAACCCGACTATTTATCTATGTTAAATTCAAGTTACTACTTTTTTGATTTAAAAAGTAGTAAAACGAAAAAAAAGCCCTTATTTTACAACGATTTTTGGGGGTGTCCCTTAAAGAGAGTATATATAAAAGTAGTAAGGAGGCAATATGGAATTTAACTGTAAAGTTAAAATAGTTGATGCTATTATGGGCGCTGGCAAATCTCAGTCAATTATCAATTTAATCAATAGCTCAGATGAGGATGATAGATTTCTAGTTATTACAAGCTATCTGGATGAAGTAAAAAGATATAGAGATAGTTGTCCACAAAAGAAATTTAAAGCACCGAAGTTTGAAAATAATAAGTCAAAACTGGATAGTTTGAAGAAACTAATTATTAGTGGTCAGAATATTTGCAGCACTCACAGTCTTTTTAACAAGTTTGATAATGATTTAATTGAAATTTGTAGAGCCGCAAATTACACTCTAATTCTTGACGAAGTACATGAAGTAATTCAGCCTTATAATTTAGCTTATAAAGATTTTCAAACACTAATGACCTATTGTGATATTGATGAAAATACTAAACAATTGGTCTGGAAAGAATCTGAAAAAGATTATAACGGAGATAAATTTGCAGAAGAAAAACGTCTAGTTGATTTAGGGGCATTAGTTGTATTTAGTGGAAATTTAATGTGCTGGCTATTTCCTGTTGAAGTATTTAATTCATTCAGAAATATCTATATTCTAACATATAGATTTGATTTACAGCTACAAAGATATTATTATGATTATTATGGTCTTGCTTATACTTATATGTCAGTAGATGGTAATGATTTAAATAATTATCATTTGATTGCCTATGATAAAGATAAAAAATATATCAAATATGATTATTCTAAATTGATTCATATTTGTGAAAATGAAAAAATGTTGCAAATTGGTGATACTCAAACTGCGCTATCTAAAACTTGGTATGATAATAACAAAGATGGCGTTGCAATGAAAACATTAAAGAATAATGTTTATAACTTCTTTAATAATATTTGCAAAGCGAAATCAACAGATAATATCTGGACTACTTTCAAAGATTATGAAACAAAACTGCGTGGCAAGGGTTATTCAAAGGGTTTTCTTCCTTTAAATTGTCGTGCTACTAATGATTACAGAACTAGAACAAATGTTGCTTATACAATAAACAGATATTTAAATCCATATATTAAACAGTTCTTTGTTTCTAATGGTATTGATATAGACGAAGATGGTTATGCTATGAGCGAGATGTTGCAATTCCTTTGGAGAAGTGCTATTCGTGAAGGTCAAGAAATCAATGTTTATATTCCATCTATCAGAATGAGAAAACTACTAGAACAATGGATTAAAGACAATCCTCTGGTTGAATAAACTATTAAAATAATTATATACGGTTGCAAGGTATATAATAAAGCCGGGTTGCTTTCGCTTCCCGGCTATTTCTTTTCTTTGTTAAATTGTGTTAATCCTCCATAAACTCAATCGGAAATTCGGTACACTGGTCTGCACGATAAGCCCGATAAGTAACTTTGATGTTGCGTTCCGTTGCGCACTTATTGTATTGCCGAACAATGAAATTTGCGATATTGTTGCTCTTGGTCGTTGCTACGATAAGGAACTTGGAAAAGGGAGAATTGTTCTGGTGAAGTCCGATGTAATAAGTCATTGTAATTACCTCCATGTGTATCTCTTGTTTACAATATTATTATACACCCACATAATCAAAAAGTCAATAGTTTTTCAAAAATAATTTTAAGAAATTTGAAATAGAGTATGAAATAACTATTAAAATAATTATAATTAGGACAAAACAAAACCCGGTGGTGTTATGCCTACCGGGTTATACTTGTTAAATTTTAATCTGTTTCTTGTTTAAAGAACTCTCGCCATTCGTCACACGGGAAATAACACCATTCGCCGTAATCATCATCATAGAAGTCTGTATTTATAGCCAATGTGCCATCCGTCTCAACCTCTCCAAAGTAGGTCTCTCCCTCTTCAAACAAGCCACTGTCTTTGATACACAAAAATCTACACATAGTACCCTCTTATTAAATCGTCTTAATAGGATAAATCTTATCCTCATTAAGTGCTTCAACATTACAAGGAAGAAAAGAATCTGTAATGTGATAAATATGTTGTGTTGCGTCAGATGGACTTTCTGCAAATACAAGATATACCTTTTTATAGCGGTCGAAGCCATTGTTATATTCACCAGAAACTTTATACCATCTCATTGTAATACCTCTATGTCACAAATTTAGTCTACATTTGGCTTGTCGTATTTCAGCAAAAACCAGAATCTTGAGTACACATAATCAATATCATTGCCGTATGCACGGGTCTGATTGAGAATAACCTCAAGCTCTCCAAAGAAATGTTTTGCCTCCGAAACCATCATATCACAGGTAAAAAGTTGGTCGTCCCTTTTATAACTTTTACCGTTGCACACACAGATAACAACTTTATCGTCCTCATCAATAAAGTTAAGGGCTTCCAGATGAGAAAGAACGTCATTTAACTTCATATTAAGTTGCTCCTTTATATAATTAAAATTCTACTTTCATGTTTACGTTTGTGGGGTCAATGACGCAATAAGAGTCGTCAAAACAATCAAGGGAATTAGTCTCAAAACAATATGCGTTATAGCTCATATTAGTTCCAGAGTCAAACACTCGTGGAATCTTAATCCATGTAAGATACTTACCGTCAAAGTTTACGTCAAAGTTTACAGTGGCAAAGATACCAGAAACGTCCTCAAAGGGCTTCATAGTAGGCTTAGAATCAATATTAGGAATCATAACAAACCTCTTTCTGTTAAATTGTTCTTGCTTCATGAATGGTTTTTCTGAGCGTATCAGAACCCGGTACAGGGTAGCAACAAACCATGATATAGACGTTTTCCATCTCGTTTACGGCACGTTCAATAGCTGTTTTATTGTTCGTTGCTTTTGCTTTTCGGTATTCGTCCAGAGTGTTCTTTACAACTTCGGTCATTTCTGAAATAGTCATTGTTAAATCCTCCGCATCTCTTGTTTGTACCCTTATTATACACCCAATTTAACAGAATGTCAATACCTGTTTTCAAATTTAACAAAAAAATATTTTTTTGAAACATCTTGACATATATCAAGATAACTATTAAAATAATTATAACCACACCAAAAATAAAAACCGGAAGCAGAAATGCTTCCGGTTTTTTCTAATTTACATTTCCAGTGTTTCAGATAGCTCTTTTAATGCCACAAACACCTCTTTGGCGTAGATGAGTTTATCCCTTTTGTCCACCTTATTGATAGAGAAAAAGAGAATCTCCGTCCCTTTAAGTTTCTCACTCATGTTATGCCATGTTCCATCATAGACGGTTACACCATCGTCAGAATCAATCACAAATTTGGTGTTGTCCATCATGTTGGAGCACTTATAGATATCATTCACAGTCATTTTTGTTACCTCAATGTATTTTGTGTGTTCCCTTTCTGTAACTCTATAATACCATATATAATTAAATTTGTCAAGACTTTTTTGAAATTTTAATCTTAAAACGTATAAAAATAAAGAGGGCGATTTCTCGCCCTCTGGGATGCTAATCAAATTTCAATAATCGTCCACCAGTCAATTACCTTACCAACCGTAATGTATGTATTATTATTTTCCTCTTTGACGTGGCTCATACAAGCCTCGTCGGATTCATCGTTAGGAAAGTAAATGGTATACAGCGCTTCATCAACTTGTGATTCCATTTCGTCTTTTGCGGATTCATACGAATCACAAATAGTCTTTGTACACAAAGTTGGAAGTTTCCCCTCTTCGTAAACCGTATTCAACAACAAAAACATAATAACACTCCTTTGTTGTTAGATTGTGTAGCTCCTTGGAACACTTATAATATACACCCATTTCTATTATTTGTCAAGACTTTTTTGAAAGTTTTTCAAAAGAATTTTCATTCTTGAGATGAAACAAATTAGAATAACTATTAAAATAATTATAATATTGCACAAAAAGAACGTTGCTAAATTAGCAACGTTCTTTTTGTGCAAACTGTTTACCACTTGATGAAATCGAAATCCCAACTCAGAATATCTTCTGGTTTCTCAAACCGATATTTCCCGTCTCTGCTATGGAGAACAATCGTGCCATCATATAGATACATAAGGATATCTTCTTCCGGGTCTCTATCGTCCTTTGTGACGCAAAGCCAATCGTATTCGTTGCCGCTGGTAGAACGGGCACGATGGACTAGCATTCTTGCACACCATACAAGTTCATACTGTGCCTTATCGTTATCTGTTTGGGTAAGTTTATCGTAGATATCGTTGTCCTTATCGTAACCGTAAACAGTAATCATAATGGTATCTCCTTTGTTGTGTATATTTGCTTTCCGTGATTTTATAATATCATATTTTAAGACGAATTACAATAGGCAAATTGCACAAAGAATTATGATAAAAACTGTACAAATTTACACAACGATAACACCATAATAATTATTTTAATAGTAAACTCCCTTGAGAATCAAATTTAACAAAAAGTCCCTTGAAAAAATCAAGGGACTTAGAGTCAATCTTTATAGATATCTAATACACGTTCATTGGCTTCTGCAAGCGCCCACAATACAGGTTTTACAGGATAGCTTACAGCGTGTTCAGACTCTTTGAAAGGCGTTATACAGGGTCTTATAGCTCGTGTATGTGCGCCGTATTTAACACGCCATGGGATTTTAGGCTTCCTTGTTTTCGGTTTCTGTGCTTTCTTTTTCGGTGATAGCTTTACCATCGTTCTGCACCTTTTCTATCGCTTGATATAGAGCCTGTTCATAAATATTGATTGTGTTTGGCTGTTGCTTCATCTGTTCCAGACAATCAATCAGCATCCGAAGCATTTGTACCAGCATCTTGCGCTCTGCTTCTGTTAGGGTGATATTCTTTCCATTGTCCAGAACATAGTTTAGAATATTCTTATTATCCATGTTGAATCTCCTTTACTCCTGCAATATCAAAAATCGCTTTTCTATTTTCAGGCGTATCCTCTTTGAACACCATTAGATGTCCAGTAAACAGAACTACGTCTCCGTACTGTGTATAAATTTCTACACCGTCTTTGCTATAAAGAATATTCCTCATAATATTGTTACCCTCACTTTCTATAAATAATTATAGCGCAATCTAACAGAGAAGTCAATAGGTAATTTGAAATTCTTTCTGTTAAATTATTACTATTAAAATAATTATTCACGGCATAATAAAATAGGGACTAGAATTTTCATCTGGCCCCCTTGTTGTTAGACGTCTAATTCAATCCAGACACGGCTCTTGCTGATGGTCTCAAAGTAAAGAACTTTGGTATTTCGTACCTCTTCTGAGATATCACTCCATCCACACTTGCGATACGGCTTATTATTACACATACCGTTTTCAGTAGGATAGTGAAATTCAAAAGTCGGACTAACGGGGTAGTTCCAGTCACCATTTACATCGTACAGTTCACGCAAAGTCATTGTTAAATCCTCCTTACAGTTGCGGTCTCTTCTCTTCACCGGGTTCAAGTTCGATATATACCTTACCTTCGTGAGTGCCAAAGCAACGAACATTTAAAGCCATGATGTTGTTCGGCATTTTTCTCCAAGAGCCTTCATATATAACGGCATTGTTATTAAAGTCGTTAAATTTGTGAACAGAGAAGATTGTTGATGTATCCCAATCGCTATTCATACAGTACAGATTGTCCAGCGTCATAAGTGTTACCTCCATTTGTTCTATATGTCTTCCAGTGACTATATTGTATCATACAATCTTTATTCTGTCTATTGGCAAAATGCACAAATATTAGCATCATGTTTTGTATGAAAATTTAGCAGTTAATTTACTAACAAATATTTTGATAATTAAATTACATAAAATAAAAAGACGCAAGCTTTCACTCACGTCTTACATCTTCTCTAAATTTAACAATGAGTATGCTGTTTGCGTTCTCTATCAGATTTTGAATTGCGCAAGAATGGCTTGTTATGAGTAGTAGAGAAGCGATACTTATTATCTTGTAACCACTTCTTTTCTGCGTCATATTCCTTTCGCCATTCCGCATATTTCTCACAGGTAGAAGAGCAAGCGCAATGACGATTAGGGCAATCTTTACAAGGATTAATAACCATTTTTTGTTACCTCATTTCTTTCTTTAACTATGGATATTATAGCATAAAAATTCGATTATGTCAACCCTATTTTGCAATAAAATTTTGATGTTTATCTAAACGCAAATCGTTTAGATTATTTTAATAGTTAAAATTTAAGATATAACAAAACCCTGTTGGATGAATGAGGTAACAAGTTTCCAACAGGGTAGATAATGTCATAATATAGGGATTTGTTGGATTTGAACCATACAATCTTTCGGATGCACCGAATGCTTTGCCAATTAAGCTGAAATCCCATAGGAAGGGTAGTTTCACCTCCTAATACCAGAGTAGCTAATTCTGACGATTAGGACTCGCTAAACGAGTGTCCACTACCAAGGTCGCACTTTGAATTACACTTCCCGCCTAGCTGTGCGCCCACTAGACTAAACGGTTTTTTACTGTTAGGCTCATACCGTTCTAATAAACACCTACCCTAATTCTTTCGTGATTAGGCTACGCCCTATTTAGACATCATCGGCATCAGGTATTCGCCCTAACTCCTAGCCTACATAAGGTCTAAGCGTTACCCTCATTTCTGAGGGCGGTGGAATTGCGCCACCCTGTGAACCTAGCTTCATGTTAAATTACAGATGCAATCTTTTCGACTTCCTTGTCATTCAAGTCAAATGTACGAAGAAGATTACGAACCATGTATTTCTTATCGTCCATATCTTCAAAATTTACACCGATATATAGAAGAATGTCCCTTACAATATCAACAGAACGTTCATCCAGAAGATAAGTATTAGTTAGCCATTGAATTGCCGAACGAGAATCGCGGATATTCTCAAACATTTTTGCCACCTTATTTCTTTTATGTTTCTTTTGTTTCTATTAGTATTGTACCACACTTTGTTTCTTGTGTCAAGTCTTTTCTTAAATTTCTTCAAGAAAACTTTTTTCATTAATTTTTTCAACCAACAAAACGTTCTTGATAAATTTGAACACATAACCACTATACTGGAACGGCCCAAAACCACCAATAACATGAAGGATGATTTCTTGTTTCTCTGTAATGTAATGGCACTTATGCCCCTGAATCACAAAGCTGTCAAGAAAACCTTTGTCATAATCATAAAGCTTGGGCTTGAACGTTACAAGCTGTTTCTGCCTTTGTTCTTCCAACCCAATCAGCTCCATCAGTTTGAAGCGTCGCTTTGCTACGGAAGTATATTCTTCATCGTTCAAGATATCAGAGTTCAAAGCCTCGTCCATCATGTGAACTTTCTTATAAGCCTGTTCGAGCGTCATTGTAGTTTCTCCTTTTGTTTGGTTTCTGATATTATTATAGCAAATGATTTTTGATTTGTCAAGGATATTTTGAAAATTTCTGTTAAATTATTTTTATGAATATGATATAATAAAAACGTGTTTTTATCTATACAATATGAGCAACTATTTGACGTAGGTACGTTATTTTTTACTATTAAAATAATTAAAATTCTTTCAAAAATAAAACCGCCCACGCAAAAGGTAGACAAAACGTGAGCGGTGGTAGATGGCTTATTGATTTTCCAGTTCATTAAAGAACAATTTAACAGCAATGATATACAGGACAACAAATCCGATTGCAAGAATAGAACTGTACTGATTAATAAACAGTACAATAATAACCACACCAATAAACATAATGCAGTGAATCAGAAACATTAAAAAATAGCCCATGATGTTCCCTTCCAGACCTTGATATTTTCGGTCTTTCCAATTGTCTTAATATCGTTTCCATAGCGTCTTACAGGATATCGCTTGACGTATTCTTTGCCTTTATCAGTACCAATGTAGTAACGATATTTAGGCGTATCGTACTCGCCAAACTTTTCCAGATGGTTAAGCATTCGGTTTGAAAGTTTCATTGTGTTACCTCCTGTTAGACATTAAACAAATAATCGCCCATAGTTTCAAGAGAAGTATATTCAGGGTGTTCGTTAATAAGTTCAACAAATTCAGAAAAATCCATAACACTATTATTCTGTTCCATAGTAGTATTATTGTAATCAGTGTAATTAATCAGGCAATCCATATTTGTTACCTCCTGTTTAGTGGTCTTTCATTGATATAAGTATACACTATACAGAAACAAAAGTCAATAGGTTTTTGAAAATATCTTGAAAAAATTTAACAGAAGCATACCTATAACTATTAAAATAATTAATCCAACGATAAAAACAAAGTTGGCACTCACAACAAGCAAGTGCCAACTAGATTTATTCTATTTTATTTGATTCTTACAAGAGGGACGTTGCAAATCGAACATCTGAACCAATCTGTATGATTAACCAACTTACAAGCACGACTTCTATAAATCGTTTGTCCGCATTTAGGGCACTTAATAATGTACTTTGCAATGCTTTCATTATGCAGAATACTTTCGCCGTTTTCGTCCTTATAATCAGCACAACGGGAAATGTCTAAACCATACTTCTTATTCATTACAGCAGCGGCCTTTGCCCATTTACCGCCATGGTTTTCGCGCGGGAAACAAGCGTGCAGAACCTCGTGCACCAACGTATTAAGCATTTGCTGTTCGCTTGCCTTTTCAGCGTAATACTTTGATACTTTAATATTAGAGTAATCACCAAACATATTACGACGAGTGTAGCAAGTTGCGAATGCGTTCTTTTTTCGGTGATAGCCAACAGTCTGGACAAGGCTATCGGCATGGAATCCGCTTTCGTCGCACATTGCAACAGCCTTGTGAAAAACTTTCTGAATCTGTTCGTTATCCATAATCTTGTTACCTCTTTCTTTATTTGTAGTTCTCTCTTGAACTGTATATAGTATATCATACTTAAAATAAAAATGCAATAGTGATGTTGCACAAAGATAATATAACAAAACTGTATAAAACGCACATATATGTTCCAGACAATTTAACAGATAATTATTTTAATAATAATGACATATCATATAACAAAACCCGCCTAGTTGGAGGAAATTACTAGACGGGCAGATAATAGCTTATTAACCGATACGAACAATGTTGTTTGCTGAAATGGTCATCACATCAGGCTTTTCACCTTTATGAAATTCAGACGCTAAACACATAGATTTAACAGTATCTTCATCAGTAGGAACACCATTCACAAGGTAAGTGGATTTTGTCTTGTTAGGAGAAGTTGCAACACGAACATAAACCTTGCCTTTATGTTCAATCAGATAACCCTCTTCGTCCTTCATCCAGTTGCCCCACGGAAGCGAACAAGGCTCTTTGGGAAGTTCGCCGGACTCACGTTTTTGCTGTACTTTGGAGATGTTGTTGTAGTCAACCCCAAAGCGTCCAGTCATTCGAGATACTTTCATGATAGACTTGTCGGCATAAGCCTTTTTGGTTTTGAGCGTCTTACAGGTCTCAATGGTGGTAAAAGAACCCTTATTGTGAGAGTGAATAGCGGTCTTGATTTCGTCCAGATTCATCATGTTAAATTTACCTCATTTCTTTATTGGTTGGTTTCTATATATATAATATCATATAAAAATAAAAAACACAATAGTCAAAATGCACAAAGATTCTGTTAAATTTATAGTGATATTGGCAACCAATAAAGGTAACTAACTATTAAAATATTTATTAAATTTAACAAAGAAACAGGGCGATTATTACCACCCTGTTATTAAAAAGTTAGTATTCGATATTATGCTGTTTACAGGTCTTTTTCCAGATTGCTCCGGGACACGAATTGCTTCTTTTCATGTGAAATACCAAAAGTAATGGTCTACCAGATTTATTTTTATATGTATAGTGGTCTCCTACGATACGATTTAGTGTATAGCCATTTTTCTTTAAAATTCGTGTAGCATCTTTCAATCGAATATCATTCATCGCGGTTACGACCTTTCTTTCTAGTGTAATGTGTTTTGTTCTCAAACAGAACGGGGCGGCCAATAGGGCGGCGCTTTGCTTTTCGTTCCTGCTTCTCTTTGTTCTTCTGTAACATGGTTATAACTCCTTTACTTTATAATCATCGCTCCACATACCGTTTACTGTTGCGTAAACATCTGTCATAAGCCTTTTTTCTCCATTGTAGTTTCGGTAATACATAGGTCTATATTTGACAATAATGTTTCCACCTTCTTTTGACACGAGTGAATAATAGAATTTTCTACCAAATGCACAATTCCAGTGCTTGAGGCTATCAATCATTTTTTGGCTAAGTCTAATGGTTTTCATTGTTAAATCCTAACTCTTCAATGCTAATATTAATAGTGTTTTCACTTGCAGATATTCCAGTGACTTTACAATTTTCGTACTTGTATATATCACTAAAGTCTTTGTGAAGTCCGGTGTAAATATCTCGCTTAAAATATCCAAGCTCTGTTGCATAAATATGGATATTAGCAAGACCACTAATAGTGTAAAGGATGGTTTGCAGTGCTACGTTATTTGCGATTCGTTTCATTCTCATATTGTTAAATCCTCTCTATTAATTGAATGGTGTAACCTCTTCGGAAACGATTTTGTCCCCTTTTCGGTAATAGCGGTAAAAATGTGAATCGCCTTGTGCGTCCACGTTCCGCTCATACTCATATCGGCCAACCTTTAAGCGGCCCTCTTCAACCAGAGTAATGAAGTGGTCAAATCTAAGGTTTGTCTTTTTCATTTTGTTTACCTCGCTTTCTGTATCTTTATTATAGCAGATTTCAAATACAAAGTCAACACTAAATATAAAATAGGAATGATTGCTGAATACAAGAGTAATCATAACTATTAAAATAATTATAATAATATGATTGAGATGAGTTAGTAAATAATTATTTTAATAGTTAAATTTAACAACAAAAGAAAAAAGATGATATTTCTACCACCTCTTTTCTGATTATTTTGTTTTAGTGCTTTGAAAACTTGACCGCTTCACCATTTTTCAGATTAAAGCACTTCTTGCATTTCTGGCAATTACCGTCACACTTAATAGCATAATCTGGAACCAAATCAGCGTGTTTGCCGTCGTCCATATATGCCATGGGAACGGAAGTTTCGTTTTCGGGAAGAAAATCATTCCAAGCGCTAAAAACGATATTAAAGTTACTGGGAACTTCACCCATTGCAATAACAGTGTTTGCAACTTCAAACTGTTTCGTAAATGCAAGGAACTTAGTTTCGGGGTTATGCTTTGCAATCTCACAACAAGCAAGCAAATAATCCGTGTTGAAAAAGTCGCCGCTAACATTGAATCTGAACAGGCGGTATTCGTTCATATCAATGAACAGGTCGCAAGCCTTAACAAATTCATTGTAGCGTTTATCCTGCATCAATGCAACTGTGTTATCAGTGTATGCTTTTCGCACACTAGGATAAATCCGAACCATCTTGCAAGCATAGCACCCATCTTTTGCACACGGCGCGTTCTTTGCACAAGTGGTGACAGGAAGAACAGAGAAAGAGCCGACACGGTGCATTTTGCTGTTGCCCTCAGAGAAGCTAAAACCCTTAATACGCATAATTTGTTACCTCCAAAATGTTTTGTGTGTTTCGTTTGAACTGGCATAAGTATAGCACATAAAAATAAAAAACACAATAGTAAAGTTGCACAAATATATAACTTTACTATTGTGGAATAGTGTCAATTATTATACTTCCATTTGTACCCCTTGCAAGTTTTTTGTATTCCAGACGCACATTGTTGGATTGCTTGTTTTGTACACTTCATTTCTTTGGCAGCATCAATAATTGAATCGTACTCTTTTATAAATTCATTATTTTTAGAAAGCTGAATTACTCTTTTGCATTTATTGCTGTTTTTACTTCTTACTATTTTAATATTTATTGCATCCATAAGCTCTTTCTGTGTCAATTCATTATATTTATCTAATTTAATCCAAAAATAGCCTTTAAGGATTCTTTCGTTTAGAGCGGCAGACGCTTCTTCGTTATTTATATCATTGCGCCTATAATACACGTTTTCTATGCTACCATCTATATTGATTTTTACAACCGGGATGAATCTGTTTTTAAACGATTCTACACGCTTTTCTATACCCATACCATGATTAACATTTTCTTTGTGTGTTGTCCATTCAAGATTATCTAATCTATTATTTGTTTTATCTTCGTCAATATGGTTAATATCTGTGTAAATTTCTGTGTTTGGGTTTGGATTATGAGCATTCATAACTAATTGATGAACATTTATCGTTTTCGGTATATTGTTTTTTGTTAAAACACATTGCATATACCCTGTGTTTTTATTTTTATATTGCGTTATAGGGATTCCAGTATATTTCCTTTCCCTTCCATCTCTGTACACAATTATTCTGTCTGAACTTCTGATATTTCCTTCGTCACTAGCTTCGTAGTACCCTGTATAATCAACGCCGTCAACAATGGTTACAGTTTTCCAATTTTCCATTTTAGCATCCCCCTTAGCGAGTATATTTCTCGCTATTCGATATTATACAACCGTCCCCCGTATCTGTCAAGCCTTTTTTGAAAATTCTTTTGAATATTTTTTGTTGTGAGTATACAACTATATGTTGTTACTATATCTGGTGGAAGCCATGGAGTAATTATTTTAATAGTTATTATTATCCTATAAACCCTATATCTTAGTATGAAATAGGTAAATACTGGTTTCATCACATTAACCTACAAACCCAGTATGCAGCCCGCATTCTACACGCACACACAAAAAGCGGGAGTGAGCTGACTATTAAAATAATTACACACGCACAAAAATAAAGTGGGGGCTGGCTACATATATACACACACAAAATAAAGTGGGCTATCTGGTGTATATGTGACGTGTAGAAGTGGGAGCGCTAGTAATTATTTTGATAGTTAAATTCTAGTATAGGAATATAACCTAGTAGGATAGTTGGAATATGGCTTCAGAAATATATTTTTGTCAAACCTGAAATTACTGTTGACATCTGGTGTGAAGTATGATATATTGGTAAAGGACTTTGAAAAGAGAATACGAGTAGAACTTGGCATAGTATCTCTATGTATATTATACATTATTATATGTATATATGTATTAGTATATAATAATGGTATTATAATATAGTTAGTGTAGGATAACTATGTTTTCGTGACATCAAGCAAACGTACAGGGATATGATTTTCTGGTGTTAGCTCTATCGGCGAGGTCTGCGCTCTGCTCTATGTGACCTTGCATTTCTTGCTGATAAAAAACAGTATAAGACATTTCTGCCTATACAGATAAAAACGGAAATGGTGTAGTTATTTTCCCATATGGGCAAAGTTCTGGTTAAATTGGAAAATATCTACGGGAAATCTGTTTTTAATTATCGGCTGTTCTGGAATGACGTTACAACTGAGCCGATTTGTAATGCTGGTATAGTCGTCGAGAAATGCTCGGTAAGTGTTTGGCGCTAGAATACATTTTCTGTTAAATTGGGAAAAGTGTATGGTTGTAGAATACGCTTAGTCTGAGGATGATTCCCTTAAAAAAGATGGTGAATTAAGGGATTCGTCTAATAAATGTGGGATTGTTCGTGTATGACGGACAGTTTGTAGACAATAGAAAATAGTAGAATGAGTAAATGGTGTCGTGAGAAAAAATAAAGGGAATGAGAGCAGGATAAAAATAAAAGCCAACTGCGTAAACAGTTGGCTTTAAAAATTATGTGTTTATTTTGGTAGAAAATTTCGCAAAACGAAGTTTTGGGATTCTAAACATCGCAGATGTTTGGGATTGATTGAAATTTTTGGTAAATGTAGTTATAATCAAAATTTTGTAGATATAGTTTGTAAAAGAAGAGGTGTATAATGGTAGATTTGAGATGCCCAATAGAGTGTGAGGAATCCATATAAAACTAATGAAATAAAACCTTCGGTGTATTCATAGGCTTTTTGTTGATACATTAGTTTGTAAATGTGTAAAATGTCGGAGATGAAAAAGAAGAGAGAAATTAGTAGCCAGATAATGTAATATAATAGCATAAGAAGAAAGATTGTAAATGATAAGATGTCAATTCGTAATATTTAATTCAGCCGACTGTACTTCGTAAACACAGTCACTTTCGTCCATGTATCCGAGTGCGCTATCTGTAAGGTCTACACAATTACAACAGCCATCTTTTGTTTCAAGTGTTTTCATAAAGTAATGACCCATTCCGTTAATCTCGTAACGAAATACATCTCCGGGTTTTAGTGAGTAAAATTTAGCAATGGAAGAAGGTGTATGAATGATAAGTGTCATAGTTTGTAAATCTCCTTA